>Ga0105106_10000039_pt1 | contig 68779 bp, 67 predicted proteins | sample PPLLaktember2015_5_FD_79109 | JGI IMG/M metagenome (GOLD analysis project Ga0105106, IMG submission 79109) | Freshwater sediment microbial communities from Prairie Pothole Lake near Jamestown, North Dakota, USA - PPLs Lake P8 Core (1) Depth... | ecosystem: Environmental > Aquatic > Freshwater >... | reverse complement strand
GGCCTTCGCCAGCTCTCGCTACCGGGTCGGCGCTTGCTGCTGCGCGCGGTCTCTCCACCCCTTCTGGTTTCCGACCAGTTCCCAAGCTCTCTCCCGATGCCGAGCGTAACTCCGCTTTCGTCCGTTCCGAGCCAACCTACCATCCTGTCTCGATGGCCAGTTCAAAATCCGGTAATCCTCAGGTGCGCAGGTAGTATCGCGCCAATAATTCAAAGAATTTTTTTCTCCTCTTAGAATACAAGGCTGATGCTGAGCTTCATCGCTGCATCAGCTTTGTACTTTTTTCCCGCTTATCGGGCGATTTTGGGTGTATGGCGACGAACCATCCCCACACCTAAAAACACCAAACTTGTTGTTTTCGGATCGTCCCTCAGGCTCTTGACATTCTGGCTCAATCCGTTTACAAAAGGTTATCAAATCTTTGCAACAAGGTGAAAATTATGACCAATCCTGATGACACACTCGAAGTTCATCACGATCCAGATACCGGACGATTTGAGATCCACACCGGCGGACATACCGCCGTTCTGGAGTATACTCGCAAGGAGCGGGCACTGGTCTTTACGCACACCGGTGTGCCGCCTGCTCTTGAGGGCCAGGGGATCGGCAGCCGGCTGTTACGCGCTGGACTGGACTACGCCCGTGGCAGCGGATTGCAGGTTGTCCCGCTGTGCTCCTTTATGGCAGCTTATATCCAGCGCCACCCTGAATATCAAGATTTAGTGGAAATACATACCTAGAGTTAATCGTCGGTCGCAAATTGGGGTAGAATTAAAGATGTCCAATAAATTGTCCACTCAAGTGAAAAATAACATCAATAGTGGACAAATGAATTGTTCTTCGAAAGAACGTTTGAAAAAACCAGTCCAACCGAAGGAAAGGGAGAAACCATGAAAGGCAACGAAAAAATCCTGGCTGCATTGAATGATCTGTTATCCGATGAACTGACCGCCATCAACCAGTATATCGTGCATTCCGAAATGTGCGCCGACTGGCGCTATGAGAAGCTGCACAAAGCCATCGAAAGCCGCGCTATCCAGGAGATGGGGCATGCTGAGAAATTGATCGGGCGCATCCTATTCCTGGAAGGCACACCGGTCGTCAGCAATCTGAATAAGATGCACATTGGTGCCACGGTTGAAGAGCAGCACCGCAACGACAGCGTCGCCGAAGTAGAAGCCGTCCAGGCTTACAATGCTGCGATCAAACTGGCAGTCCAGGTGGGCGACAACGGCACGCGCGAGTTACTCGAAGCCACCCTGAAGGATGAAGAAGAGCACCTCGACTGGTTGGAAGCCCAACTCGTTCAGATCGAGCAGATGGGCATCCAGAATTACCTGGTCGAACAGGGAGATTGACTATGACCGCCGATTTGACCACCGGTCTGCACTGGTTGGGACACGACAGCTTTCGGATCGAATGGGAAGGAATCACGATCTACATCGACCCATACCGTCTGAAAGGCGGTCCACCAGCTGACCTGATCCTGATCACCCATGACCACGGAGACCACTGCTCCCCAGAAGATGTGCAGCGCATCCGCAAAGCGGATACAATCATTGTGACAGTAGCCTCCGCGGCAGCCAAGCTTGGCGGGGCAGCGGAGATCATCCTGCCCGGCGATGAGCGCACAGTCAAGGGTGTCCACATCCGGGCTGTGCCTGCCTACAATACAAACAAATTCCGTTCACCAGGCAACCCATTCCATCCGCGCGAGAAGGGCTTTGTGGGCTTCGTACTCACCCTGGGCGACCGACGCATCTATCACACCGGGGACAGCGACCATATTCCAGAGATGGCCGACATCAAGACGGATGTGGCCTTGCTGCCGGTGAGCGGAATCTACGTGATGACCGCCAAAGAAGCCGCCGAGGCAGCCCGAGCGATCAATCCCAAGCTGGCCATTCCCATGCACGTTGGCGCAGATATAGGCGAGCTCTCGGCGACCGAGACCTTCAAGTCCCTAGCGAGCGTGCCGGTGATCATCCTGTCCCTGGAACAATAGCCTCTCTCTGTAAAATTCTCTTATATAACAGCACATTTCACCTCAGAGCACACAAAGAGCACGGAGAATACTAATAATATTCTCAATGTTCATTGTGTGTTCTTTAAATTTAAACAATGTCAAAGTTATGGTGTAGATAAGATGCAATCATAATGCCTTTGCAAAACCTTTTAGCGCTTGTTTGTTATTTGTTTCTATAAACATACTTGACATCCCTAATAATCCAGGTATAATCCATCCAAATACCATCCGTATGGATGATAAGGAGATGATATTGTGTCAGATACAGAGAAAATTACGATCAACATGAGCGCGGTGGATCTGGGTCGGGTTGACCTGCTGGTTGAAGAGGGTTTTTATTCCAACCGCAGCGACTTCATCCGTACCTCTATCCGTAAAGAACTGGATGTACATAGAGATATGGTAGTCCAGGTAGTCTCGCGTAAGACCATGGTCATCGGCGTGGTGAAATACACCCGCCAGGACCTGGAGAAAGCCAAGGCTAAGGGTGTGTCCTATGACATTAAGGTAGTCGGGACGGTGATCCTGGATAAAGACATCTCCCCCGAGTTGGCGCGGGCTAGCATCGGACGATTGAAAGTTTATGGCATACTGCGCGCCAGTCCAGAGGTCAAAGACGCATTGGCAGATCTGATAAGGGAACAGAAGTGAATATGGAACTATGGAGCATCCAACAAGCAATACCAGCCGAGTTAACCCAGGCAGGATGGGAGGCTATACACGCCCTTGCCGTTGTCCTGCGCCATGAATCCCTACCTGACGATCCACCCCCAACCCTGGAGGAGGTGACTCAAGCCTGGAGCATTCACCCGCCAGTGATCGAGGAGCGTGCCTGGGTAGCCTGGGACGCAGAAACCTCGACAGGGTCACCCAGGGTAATTGGATATAACCGTTCAACGATCTTTCACATGGAAGAAAATGCGCATTTGGTCCAGGTATATATCGGAATACTCCCCAATGCACGGCGTCAGGGTTTAGGTCGCCGACTTTTGGCGCACAGTGCAACCTTCGCCCAGGAGAGTGGACGGAGGATGTTGATGATCGAGTCCAACTCAAATTGCCCGGCTGGTGGAGAATTTCTAAAAGCCGCTGGCGCTGAGCAAGGTTTGGCTTTGAATGTGGTCCAGCTGGCATTGGCTGAGGTCGATCGTGAGCTGCTACGCAGCTGGATCAATCGCGCCTCCGAACGCGCCATCGGGTTTGAGGTTGACTGCTGGGAAGGGCCTTATCCAGAAGATGCTCTCGAGCAGGTCTGCATCGTACGGGGATCGATGAACGAACAACCGACCCAAGGACTGGATATAGAAGATTTCCAATGGACACCAGAAATAATGCGCCAGGTGGATGAAAACCTGGTACAGCGTAAGATCACCCGCTGGACGTTTTTTGCCCGCGAGATTGCTACCAGGAATCTTGCCGGATTCACAGAGGTTTTATGGATGCCAGGCAACCCGATCATTGGGCAGCAAGGCGATACAGGTGTCTTGAAAGCTTATCAGAACAAAGGATTGGGCCGCTGGTTAAAGGCGGTAATGCTCGAAAAACTGATGGTAGAGCGACCTGAGACACGTTTTATTCGCACCGGTAATGCCACCACCAATGCACCAATGCAGAAGATCAACGAAGAATTGGGCTTCAAACTCTTCCGTTCAGCCTGGATATGGCAGATCGATACTGATCGGGCATTGCATTTTACCGGATTGACCGAATAGCAACCTGACCAATCCCAGCCCTAACCAGCAGTGATCAATTGCTCAGTAAGGGATACATCAACAGGTACAGCACGCTGGCGACCGTGCAAGTAGCCAGCATCACTGGCAAGCCGCGCTTGTTCCAAAGTTTGGACGTGATCGGCGTGCGAGTGCGCTCAGAGATGCTGGCTACTACAATATTGGCAGTAGAGCCAATGATAGTACCATTCCCACCGAACCCCGCCCCAAAAACCAGCGCCCACCATAATGGCTGCACGTTCATGCCCTGAGCCTCCAATCCCAGGAGCACCGGGATCAGGGCAATGGTGATGGGCACATTGTCCACAAAAGCGGATAAGGCAGCTGAGAACCACAGTAAGATCAGGCCAAAAACCACAGGTGGAATGGCATGCAAATTATTTAGCAGGGTAACCAAATTCCCCAACACACCTGACGCCTCCAGGCCGCCCACCATCACAAATAACGCTCCGAAGAAAACTAACACTCCCCACTCGATCCTGCGGAGGGTATCCTGGATATCAGGTCGCACCCAGACCAATGCCACAGCCGCTGCGCCCATAGCTACAAATGCCGGACTGATCGACAACTGTTCTTCCAGGAAGAGAAGCACGATCGCGCCAACGAGCACGATCAATACCTTCCGGGCAGTCTTTGGGTCATCCAATGATTCGCGAGGATTGAGTTTTAACACCACATCCGCATTGGGCGGGCGGACTGCCAACTCGCGGCGAAACAAGTAGCACAAAAGCAACAAAGCTGAAAACCAGGCGACAATCACGATCGGCAACGAGTGGATAAGAAAATCATTAAAGGTGAAACCGGCAGCCGAGCCGATCAGTACATTGGGCGGGTCACCAACCAGGGTAGATACACCTCCGGTATCTGAGAGCAACGCTTCAGCCATCAGGTAAGGAGTGGGATTAACACCAAGGATCTCGCAGATCAAGATGGTTACTGGTGCGATCAACACGACAGTGGTCACATTATCTAAAAACATTGAAACGACTGTAGTCACTGTACCCAGTAAAACCAATAACACTACTGGTCTCCCACGTGAGAGGCGCCCAGACCACACCGCCAGGAATTGAAAAAAACCAGTCGGTTCCAGAAGCGCTACCAGGATCATCATACCGAGCAATAATCCCAGCGTATTAAAATCCATGGATTCAATCGCCTGGGTTTCATCATAGATATCCAGCAATTTACCCAGACCGACCATCAGAAACGCACCCATGAATCCGACAATCGTCCGGTTGAGTTTTTCTGAAAAAATCAACCATAGACACACAATAAAAATAATTGAAGATATGATTTGAGCCGTCATGGGAAGGATGGTCCGACAGTTTTCCAGGTAGCCAGTATTGTGGCGGCGATATCCACCAACGAAGCAATGCCTACAAAAGCACCCTGTTCAGAAACTACGGGCAGGTCGTAAAGATTATGTTTCATCATCAAAGCATAAGCACGCAGCAATCCGCAGTTTTCATCTACCGTCAAAATTGGTTGCATCAACTTAGTCACCGGACGGTTAAGATCTTCTGGGGAAGGACGGGTGGTCTCAACCGCGCCGAAATCGTGGACAAAGTCCAGATCGGGCATCAAGTCAAAAAAATCAGGCATCTCTAAAGAGAGCAAATCGCTCAACCTGATTACACCGATTGGCATTCCCTGCTCATTCACGACTGGCAGCAAGCCGATATGCTGCTCAACGATCAACGCTGCAGCTTGCCGGATGCTATCGTTGGCTGAGACAGAGTATACATTGCGTTTCATGCAATCTTTGATCATGATCCGACCTCCGTGATTAGCACTGCAGATTATTTGCCTTTCCTCAAACTCAGAAATGGGTGCTGTGTGACAGGGAACACCCCTTCTTCCGTAGAACGGACCTCTTCAATTGAAATGAACACCTTGGGTGCCACCTGGTGTATTATAGCCAATACCACTGGCAGATCCTTGCGTCTAACAATTGTATACACTAGCTTTACCGGGCCATTGGCACCCTGCCCTTCCACCTGGGTGACTCCATAACCGGCATCATGTAAATTTTGCGCCAGGGTCGCACCGTTCTGCGCCAGGATGATGCGCAGGACCACTGTCCCCAATGCCAGCCGGTCTTCGATCCACATCCCCACAAAGTTACCGGCGGCGAAACCTGCCGCATAGCCCAGATAACCTACCACATGGTTTACTCCACGTACCATCTGGCTGATGACTGCCACCCAGATAAAGACTTCAATAAATCCCAACAGTGGTGCAAGCCGACGCTTGCCACGCGCGGTAAAGATAATGCGCAGCGTCCCCAAAGTCACATCGATGACGCGGGCGAGAAATATCACGATCGGCAATATCACCCAGGTGTTCCATTCTACCTGGCTCACTATGGATAGCTCCTTCCTTTAATGGATCAATTGAAGACCCCTTCGTTGACAAAGTGAGTCAATTCGCTCACGCTCAGATTGCTGATCCCTAAGCGCTCCACTGTCCGGCCGCGCTTCCAGTAATCGGTGCGGTGGACGATATTAGCCAGTCTGACAATCGCCTCGATCCCGCGCACTGAGACGCCGTAACGCTCGCCTAATGACGCAATAGGCACCAGGCTCATGGGAACATCCTCAAAAATGTAGCGGTGGTGGAGTGTGTTGGGAGCTTTAATGCCGTAATACCCCGGCTGGTTGTGGATGGCATCGTTCAAATCTGCACCATCTGCATTGTATGCCAACTGCAGCCATTCCATCGCCGTGCGGGCGCGCACCCCCAAAGAGGATGCCACGGTCACCCGCTCACGGTCGAGCACTTCCAGCACGCGAGCGGTAGATGTGGTGACGCCGTCGACATAGAATTCAAAATCGCCATGGGTTGACTCGATCCAGCCCGCATTGAGCAATGTCAGGGTCGGGTGGAAAATAGCCCCCATATTGTTCAGGCTGGTGTTGAGCACGTTGACCCCATCAATGAACTGCGGATAGGCTGGCTGGATGGCGTCCAACACCTTTTGCGTCTGAGTGGCAGGCAGTGCCGCCAATGGCACAGCCTCTTTAATGCGGAAGATGCGCGCCTGGGCTGGGCCATCCGAACGGGAAGCATAGATGAATGTTTCTGCCTCTGCCACGGTCACCTGTGCCTTACAGCCCTGATTGGTAAGGGTCATCTGGAATTCAATCGCCCCGCAAGTTCTCCCGGGATGCAATACAATAATCTGCCCATTACGCAGGTGTGGTGCACACGCTCTGGCGACCTCCACATGAGCCGAGGAAGGCACCACTACCATGACCACCTGGGCTTTTGACAGCGCCTTCTTGATATCACTGGTCGCCAGCATCAGTTTTCCAAAGCCATGTGGCCAGCTGTCGTAACTCTCCAGGTCCATCCCGCCACGTTTACTGATCACCTCAATGTGCTCGAAGGTGCGGTTGTAGAGCGTCACCTTGAAGCCCATCAAGGCCAGATGCGCCGCCATAGCCTTGCCGCCATGGCCTGCGCCGATCACGGTGTAATTCTCAATAGTGCTCATAGCTCCTCCACAAAACAAGAAACAAGCGAATAAATCAGCCTGCTACAAATCCGGCATCCCAGCCTGCCTCAGGCAGGCTAACCAAGCCTTGCCAGGCGCTCCACCTCTAAGATTGTATACCCTGCCTCATCAACATCCAGACAGGCTCCATTGATAATGCGAGTTCTCACCTGGCCGCGACCAAAGGGATTATTTTTGAGCTGCGGTGCATCCAGGATGCCCACTTGTACCGCCTTCGCCAGGGTATCGGCATCCGCCAAAGGATTAGCCACCTGCGGTCCTGCCAGGCGGCAAATGGCCTGCAGGGTAAGCCGGGCTTCGCTGATCAGTTGGTCTCGACGGACTTGAACGAGCGGATCGGTGGTCATATCCGGCTGACCGTGCAGGGCATTCTCGATCGCCCGGCGTGCCAATCCGCTGGCCTCGATGATGTCATCGGGTGTGGCAGCATGGTCAGCTTCGGTGTGGCCGACAATGTGCACAATATGTGGATGCAGCGCCATTTGCAGGTAAATACTGGCTGCCAGGTGAGCGCGCGCGGCGGCAGGGTCCAGCGGATAAGAGAGCAGCCCGGTACGCGTCTGCCGCCAGATGCGAAAGCTGCCTTCCTCAGCCAGCGGGGTGATCAGGTCCAGGACCGCCAACATCTTGGCCAGATCCATGGCATCCGAAAGCCCGGGTGGGCTGTTGAACATCAGCTGGGCAATATAATCGTGTACACCGAAAGCCCGCGCGTTGTAAGCGGACAGATATGCTGCTACAACGAAAACAACATCCGAGGCATCCCGCATGCCCCAATGGTGCGGCTCATTCAACTCTACCGGGATATTGTGCTCGCCATACCAGGCCATCACCTGCTGGTGTTCGCGAATCGAGCCTTCCAGGTCCCATGGTCCGCGCCCATCCATCTGGTTGAACCAGAACAGGGGGATAGCGCACCAGGCAATATTGATCGTCTCGACATACATCTCTGCCAGGCGGATGAAATCATCCGTGCCTGAGTAGGTACGCAACAATGGATAGTTACCGCAGCGGCTGGCTGCGTACAACTGGCGGTAATCATCAACCGAGCGCACAGGCACACCGCCTGCACCCGTTCGGCGCGGGTTCTGGCGCTCAGGATGGAAGAAATTTGCCTGGGCATCCTGGTCGATCCCCAACGAGATCACATCCAACGCCCTGGCCTCGGCGATGCGGGCAATCCCATCTTGCGTGGCGGGCAGCGTGGGCAGCCCAAAGTGGTGTCGCAGCAGCGGGTAGGGAGCCTTCCACAAGATGCGGTCAATGACGGATTGGGGAAAATCTTCCTCAGCCGCAGGTCCCGGTTTTTGGCCTTTGAGATATGCCAGGACGGTCTCAGGCTGCTCGGAACCATCGAAAACCTGCTCAAAAAAGCCCAACATCCTGGCCCGCTCGGCTACAGGTGGTGTGCCGCCAAAAGCAAAGCGCACCCCGGATTCGTACAGGTCTGAGGCTGCCTCAGCAAACTCTCCCAGCAGACGTTCGCCAGTCTCTGGGGTTAAACGATAAGAGACACCTACCAGATCGGCCTGCTCACGTTGGGCAGCCGCCAGTACATCAGCAACCGGCACTGCTGGCCCCAGGAAGACTGTCCGCCAGCCAGCGGATTCTGCCAAACGTAAAAAGTTTGATATTCCTGCGACATGCACACATTCCCCCAAGGCAGCCGCAATAACGGTTTTCATTGCTACCTCCCGAATCAAAATACGTCTGAGAGGACAGGAACCCGTTTCCCCCATGGTTTTGGCCTGGCTTCATCTACTCGCTGGTGCAATGCGAGTAGGGGTCAGTCGATTATTTATCCATGAAAAGCTGAAAAGATTTTATCACAAGAAAAAGGCGATTTGGGTTATACGGCGGCATAGCCGCCTCATAATCCAAATCGCCAACGGATGGATAGATTCTTACGCTCTGCTCGTTATGATGAAAATCATTGGGCGGCGCTTGATTTCGTTGTAAATATAGCTGCGCAGGGTGTTCTGCAAATCCTCTTTCAGATTGCCATTACCGCGCTTGACCGCCTCGCGGGCCAGTTTAGTCATACCCGCTAACAGCTCGTCTGCGTCACGTGTGATGATAAAGCCGCGGGTGATGATCTCGGGGTCTTCTCCGAGCTGACCGGTATGCCGGTCCAGCATCAGGTTGACCAGCACGATGCCATCGCGCGCCAACTCCTCTCGCTCGCGCACCACACCGGGGCCAATATCACCAACACCTGCACCATCCACGAAGACGTAGCCGCCCGGTACACGCTCATTAACCCGCATGCCATTTCCATTGAATTCAACCACGTTCCCGTTCTCCACCACAGCAATTTTTTCGGGCAGGACACCCACCTCGCGCGCCAGTGAGGCATGCATGTTAAGGTGACGCAGCTCGCCATGGATGGGGATGAAGTACTGCGGCTTGACCAGGTTGAGCAGCAGTTTCATCTCCTCCTGGCTGGCGTGCCCTGAGACATGTACCGGGGCGATGGCATCATAAATCACATTGGCACCGCGGCGGAACAGCCGGTTGATCGTACGGTGCACGCTCTCCTCGTTACCCGGGATGGGATGTGAAGACAGGACCACTGTATCCCCAGCCGCAAGGTCGAACAGGCGGTTGGTGCCGGTGGAGAGGCGCCCCAAGATGGACGACGGCTCACCCTGTGACCCGGTGCACATCAATGCGACCTCGCTGGGGCGCATACCTTTTGCCTGCTCGACACTGACCAGCAGGTCATCCGGCAGGTCCAGGTAGCCCAGCTTGCGCGCCATCTTAGCATTTTCGTTCATACTGGTACCAACGAAAGCCAACTTTCGATGATGGGTCACAGCTGCATTGGCAGCCTGCTGCATGCGGGAGATGACCGAGGCAAAGGTGGCAATAATGATCCGCCCGGGAGCAGTGCGGAATACCTGATCGAAGGCCGGGTCGATCACCCGCTCGGAGGGGGTCCAACCTCGCTTATCAGCGTTGGTAGAGTCAGCCATCAAAGCCAGCACGCCACGCCCACCCAACTCGCCCAGCTTGGCGTAATCTGTAGGCCAGTTGTCCACCGGGGTATGGTCAAACTTGAAGTCACCTGAGTGCACGATCAATCCGGCGGGGGTGGTGATGCCAAGCCCCACCCCATCGGGGATGGAGTGGCAGACGTGGAAGAACTCGATCTGGAACGGACCGATCTTCACTGACTCACCAGCCTGGACTGTATTCAGGCTGGCCCGGTTAAGCAGCCCGCCGCGGGATAGCTTGACCTCCACCAGGCCACGGGTGAGCGGTGTGGCATAAATTGGCGCATTGATCTGTTCCAGCAGATGGTGGATGGCACCGGTGTGATCCTCATGACCGTGGGTGACGATGATGCCAGCGATGCGCTCACGCTTATCCAACAGGTATTGAAAGTCGGGGATGATGTAATCGATCCCCAGCATGTCGTTCTCAGGGAACATGAGCCCGGCGTCAATGACCAGGATGTGTGCCCCATATTCAACCGCCATCATGTTCTTGCCGATTTCCCCCAAACCTCCCAGGGGAATGATCCTTAACTTTTGATCGTTCATTGTATTGTATTTCCTAAAATTTCTGTGAGCCGGGTCTTCACGTGAGGCCATTCGCTCGAGAGTATACTGTAGAACACTGAATCGCGGATGAAGCCGTCCTCCAGGATCATATGATTTCGCAGCACACCTTCCTTGACCGCCCCAATGCGCTCCAGCGCCCGCTGTGAGCGCTGGTTGCGCAGATCGGCTTTGAACTGGACGCGGACGCAATCCAGAGTCTCAAAGGCGTGCTTGAGCAATAGATATTTGCAGGAGGGATTGACCAGCGTGCCCTGATAGTCCAGCCCATACCAGGTACCGCCGATCTCCAGCCCGCGGTCGGAATGGTTGATGTTCAAGTAACGCGTGCAGCCCACAGCGCGGGAGGTGTTCAGCCAGATGACGGCAAATGGGAGGTCGGTGCCGCAGGCGTGCAGCACGAGCAGCGAGTGCACCCAGTCGCGCATGTCGGCCTCGGTTTCGAGGCGGCCATAGCGCATATATTGCCAGATGCGCGGCTCGAGACCCACAGCGGAGAGGTCAGGCACGTGGGCTTCGCTGAGTGGCTCCAGCCGCACCAGACGGGTAGTGAGGGTTACAGGCCGGATATCCATCGTGGAAAGGTAGTTCGCAATTCGCCCCTGGAGCTGATTATGTGCCTTCTTCCCAGGAATTGAGGTACGCCAGTTGAGCGTGGGTCAGCACATCGATCTTGATGTTCATCGCATCCAATTTCAGGCGGGCGATCTCGCGGTCGATCTCAGCCGGCACGCCGTACACTTTCTTCTCCAGACTGCCAATGTTTTTGACCATATATTCAAGGCTGAGAGCCTGGTTGGCAAAGGACATATCCATCACACTGGCAGGGTGGCCTTCAGCGGCGGCCAGATTAATCAGGCGACCCTCGCCAAGCAGGTTGATGTGGTTGCCGTTCGGTAGGATGTACTGCTCAACGAAAGGACGCACCAGGCGCTTCTCCGTCGCCATTGCGCTCAGAGCCGGGATGTTGATCTCAACATTGAAGTGACCGCTGTTGGCGACAATGGCACCATCTTTCATGGCCTCGAAATGGTGCTTATCGATCACGTTCAAGTCACCGGTGACGGTGACGAAGATATCGCCAATTTGGGCAGCATCTTCCATTGGCATGACGCGGAAGCCATCCATAACCGCCTCCAGGGCAGGCAGCGGGTCCACTTCAGTGACAATGACATTGGAGCCCATACCACGGGCGCGGGATGCCAGGCCGCGGCCGCACCAACCGTAACCCGCCACGACGAAAGTCTTGCCCGCCAGCAGGACATTGGTGGCGCGCACGATACCATCAATGGTGGATTGCCCGGTGCCATAACGATTGTCGAATAAGTGCTTGGTCTGGGCGTCGTTGACAGCGATGACCGGGAAGTTGAGGGCCCCATCGGCAGCCATGGCGCGCAGGCGGATGACGCCGGTGGTGGTCTCTTCGGTGCCACCCATCACGTTGGGCAGCAGGTCGCGGCGTTCCTTGTGCAGTGTGCTGACCAGGTCAGCCCCATCGTCCATGGTGAAGTGAGGGGCATGGTCCAAGCCTGCCTGGATATGCTTGTAGTAGGTGACGTTGTCCTCGCCCTTGATGGCAAAGGTGGGAATCTCGTCGAAAGAAACCAACGCCGCCGCCACATCATCCTGGGTGGATAACGGGTTGGAGGCCACCAGCACCAGGTCAGCGCCACCATCGTGCAGCGTCTTCGCCAGGTTGGCTGTCTCAGTGGTGACGTGCAGGCAGGCTGACAGGCGCAGGCCTTTCAGCGGGCGCTCTTTGGCGAAGCGCTCGCGAATCAGGCGTAGGACGGGCATCTCGCGCTCGGCCCAGTCAATGCGCCGGCGACCACCTTCGGCCTGTTTGATATCTTTAATGTCGTAGTTGTTCATATTTTTCTCCAAGTCAAGTTTACATTTTAATTAATGCTCACCGCAGAGACACGGTGAGGACTTTTGTAGAGGGATTCAGCATAACCGGATAAGTTCATCCAGCCTGCCCTGGTCATCAAAGTGCTGCCGGAAGCGGGCAACGAACTCGGCCGGCGTGTACTCGTGCGATTGGGTTCCGGATTGCTCCAGACAGTAGGTCGCCGCCAGGGCACCCATCTGCCCGCAGATCTGCCACTCCCAACCACGGCTATAGCCAGCCAGGAAACCCCCGCGGTATGCATCGCCTACCCCGGTAGGGTCCACAATCCTGGTTTCTGGGACGATCGGTACATTGAATTCCTGACCATCCACATAGATGGTGGAGCCCAGCTTACCGCGGGTGATCACCAGCAAGCGCACATACTTCAGGATACCCGCCACGTCCAACCCAGTCATCTTTTCAACCAGCCCAGACTCGTAATCATTGACGAAGAGAGAGAACGCGCCTTCAATACCTTCCCGAAGCTCCGGACCGGCCATGCGCACCAGCTGCTGCGATGGGTCGTAGAGGTAGGGGATTCCCAATTCCCGGCACTCATGGATGTACTGTTCCATCGCTCCTGGATCATTGGGCGAGATGACTGCCAGGTCGGGCCGCGGTGCCGGCAGGGTGTGGAAAGAGAGCTGGGCGGCATATGCCATGGCACCAGGATAGAAGCTGGCGATCTGAGCATTGGCGCGGTCAGTATTGGCAAAGAAGGAGGCGGTGAAGACACCTGACACAACCTTCATCTCGGTCGTATCCACACCGTGATCCGCCAGCCATTTACGGTAATCTTCAAAGTCCTCGCCTACGGTCGCCATCACGCGCGGCCGCCCGCCCAATAGCGCCATGGTGTAGGCGATATTGGGAGCGATCCCGCCCCGCTGGCGGATGAGCGAATCGACCAGGAAAGATAGGCTGACCGAGGCCAGCTTATCGGGCAGCAGGTGGTCACGAAAATAACCCGGAAAGGTCATCAGGTAGTCGTAAGCGACCGATCCGGTGAGGACTATATTCATCTACAACTCCAAAATTGCATGATAACACAAAAAGACGCCCACCCCGGGGCGCCCTCAAACGCACGCAAGCAAGTCTAACATGGGATGGTGGTATTGGGAAGAGGGTGGAAAAAAATCCGTTTTGAGATAGCATTTACCCCCTCCCGGGTTGTCAAACTTGCCATATTATTTACTTCTTCTTTTCATTACCAGGAAATTACCTGTGTATTCTCGTCCAAGTCAGCATGTTGTGATTACCCCATGCTATTATGCTCTTATTGATTTCTGCTTTGCTTCTTTTATGGACACATTGGGCTAAGCTCATTAGACTCGTTCACCGCAGTATACCAGGCGAACTCATTATTATCACTGAAATAATAATAAGTGGATCCATTGGGCATCATCACCACCGTAATGCCACCATAGCCGGACATGAAGGGTGTCCAAAAAGAGCAGGTAAATCGGTGGTTATCCGAAGGGGTCCATTCCTTAGCCCAAAAGCCGTTCCTGTAATTGAAAGTCGGTACACCTGTGGTGGTCAAACCGCGGTCGTTTGGATTCCGCTGCAGGGAGGCTGCCACCAAGCCCAGCTCCAGGACCTGGATACCATCAATGCTGCCATTTTGGTTGTTCAACAGCAATGAGATCTTAGCGATGTCGTCCTGGATTAAGAACAAGCCATAACCACCGAAGGGCACGCCATTTGGATTGTTGTCGGTACGCAGTGTGGTCAGCGCTCCAGTGCTTAAATGCTGAGGGATGTAGACTTCATCCCGCACATAGTTGAAAATATCCACCCCACTGCCCTCTTGCTGCACTAAGTAGTTGTTCATCGCCCGGGCAGCGATAAAATAGTCAGAGGTATGGTAGATCCATCTCTGCCCGGGTGTCTGCTGGAATGGGTATAGGAAGGCATAACTGATCCTTTCAGCGTAACTCTCTACATCCAGGAACGATGACATGATCGGACCAGCTTCATCAACCTCGAAACCAGACTGGTCGTAGTTACCTGTGGACATATCAAGCGCATTCCTGAATGTGACTGCTGACCAGTCGCTGGTTGCACTTGCATACTCCGGGACGTAATCCTTGACTAGCAGGTCGTAAATCCCTGTGTTGTATATCTGCCCCAAGTTCATCAAGGCAACGGCTGCGAAGGCTGACTTGGCGGTTGAATAAGACGGCAGGCGTAAGCTTTCGCAGTAAGCATATTCTCCATAACGTGTCCTGCAACCCGAGACGTAGTTGATCCCGTTGATCACCAGGCCATACGCGGTCAGATGCTGGGGAGTGATGCCACCCCCAAAACGGGAAAGATTGACATTTGACTCTGGGTAATCTGTTGCCAATGCCTCGATCGGTTTGGATGGAAGCCGGTTTGCCACCTCAGCAGCATGGTTTGCTTTGAGCTCCTCAGCATATGGGGTGGATCCGGGTGTGTATGTAACTACCACCTGACCCCACATGTTGAATTTAAAGTAGAGGCAGGTTTCTTGGGTGATCTGGTAACGTAACTGCGAGTCCTTAGTACCATCGAAAAGGAATGTCATCACTCCATTGTGAGTGCAGTTAGCGTTTCGCTCCACCAGGGTGAATGGAAAAGAAGCACGCGCGTACCCATGATCCCCATCCTCTTTCCAGATTCGACCTGGACCGATGATGTAGTTCCAATAAGGATGCCCAATATAAACCAAACCCTGGGTGACCGGTATAAGAAAGCTGCCATCCTGTACGAACCAGAGGTCGAAGTCTGGGAGCTGCATGCGATCGATATTGGTAGCATAATTGAAGTCATCTTGGATAACTTCGTATCCGTCGCCTGTACTGGCGGAAAATTGTAGGCGACCTTCGAAAATCACACCCGGCATAGCGGCTTCTTCAGGTAGGGCGAAGGCACTGTCGTCCACTGGACTATTGGATGTGCCGGTCATCAAGTCATCGTAGGTCAACCAGGTGCGGTTGACAGTACCCGAGCCGGTTAGATTGGCGCCCAGTCGGGCGCTAGACGGCAGCTGGATTGGGGTCGATAAAGGAGGGGAAAAGGTTGGAGTGAATGTGCTGGTTGTTGGGGGTGGGAGTTGTGTTAGTATCGAAGTAGCGGTTGGGTTAGTCTCAAGGGCAGTTATAGTGGTGGAGCTGCATGCATTCGTAAAGGATAACAATAGAGTGATAATAATAATCGATGATGATGTCAGTTTCTTCACTTCAAGCTCCATGAGCAGGTTCAGTTGGGGTAAACCTGTCGGATGAACCGCACTCGAGCTTCACCTGATCCGTCATGATCGGGATCGTACTGTACCCCATCCAGCCTCGATAATGTAACGTGCAATGATTATTTTCCATCCAAATTATTCGGAGTCTTATGGAATTTGAGTACTCCTAGCTTTTCAAAGCTACCCTTGGCCAGGTTGCCCTCTTCGTAGATTGGGAATTTCTGTCCAGAATCCCGCAGCTGCTTCAATGTTTGCGCCAGCCCGATCGTACCAAACTCACGCGTGCGTGTCACCCGATCTAGATCAAGCAATTCAGTCAAAATTGTCTGATTGGTACCAGCCTCCTGTAAAAGACGCCCATCTGGATCGACCATTAGTGAGCGCCCTCCACCCCATATGCCTATTCCATTGATACTGACAAAATATGCCTGGTTGAACAGGGCATTCGCCCGCACCATTACCAATTCGAGTTCACGGTCAGACGTTGGGGTCATGGTAGGCTGCAGAATCACCTCTGCACCCATCCAAGCCAGTGTGCGCGAAACTTCGGGAAACCACATATCATAGCAGATACATAAGCCTAGGCGGCCCACGTTGGGGATATCAAACACACAAAATTCATTCCCTGGGGTTGTACCGGCTTCATAGGGCAGCCAGGGAAACATTTTTCGGTATTTTGCCACAATCTCCCCCTGGGGAGAAATAATCAGCGCAGTGTTATAAAATTTATCGCCGTCAATCTCAAACATCGAACCCGGGATCAGCCACTGCCCGGTGTGGCGTGCAATGGCGCATAAACGTTCCGAAAGCAGTCCGGGCACCGGCTCGGCATTTGCTTTCCACCAATCCCTGTTTTCAGGGGTGACAAATTGCACCAATCCTGGCACCACCAGCTCGTGGAACATGACTAAATGCACCCAAGGGAAGTAATTGCTGATGTTAATAGCAATATCTGCCATTTTATCCACTGTAGCTTGTGCCTCCCACGGCACGACAGTCATTTGCACTCCAGCAATACCCAATAATCGTGACATCATCGTTCTCCTTTACATCCTCTCTTCGTAGGTGCATAGCCGGATTGTGGGCAGCGACTTGCTACATCTGGGTCAACCTCACTTATTCTTCAAGGAAGGATGTCCTCACTCGACTACCTGGCACCATCTTAACATGAACAATGCCATTACTTTGGCTGACAGGAGCACACTTGGGAGGTACACGCGTTCCTCCCCAGCATGGATCCGCTCGCCCAACGGTCCATAACAGGTCGCTGGGATACCCAGGATATTCAAGAAAAAACGCTCATCAGTCGTGGCAGTGCTAGGGTTGATGGCCAGCTTACCGCCCACAATCGCCTGATGACAATCTGCTAACGTCTTCATCGCCTCAGTAGTCGGATCCACCACTGATGGCTCAGCCCGGAAACCGAAGAATTCTACCTCCGGTGGATATTTTTGCAGCCAGGCGTCTTCATGAGCTGCTTTCTTCACCGCCTGGCGAACCCTTTCCTGCGTCGCATCCACGCTGCTCCCCGGCTGGCAGGACAAGCGGCACTCGATGAAGCAGGAAGATGGAACAGTTGAAGGCCAATCTCCACTACGGATTACACCAATATTGAGGTTTATCGGGTGTGGTAATTCTGTGTAATAGGGGTGGCGTGTCTCAGCGTTCATCTCTGCCTCCAGTGCACGTAATGCGGTAATCACCGGGATCATTTTCTCGATGGCATTGACCGCTGATTCTGCAGCTAAAACATGGCTGGCTTGGCCGCGGGTTTTCACCCGAAACCAAATCACCCCAACAGTTGACAGACTGGCAGTAAGGCCATGAGGCTCAGGCACAATGGCGGTATCAGCTTTCAATCCTTTCAACACACACGCCAGTGTGCCATTACCTGTGCATTCTTCTTCAATCACGGCTTCCAAGGTCACCTCACCGCGTAGACTTACCCCGGCTGACCGCACAGCTTCGACGGCTAGAATCATGGCTGCCACTCCGCCTTTCATATCTGCTGCTCCGCGCCCATACATCCAATCTCCAACAATCTCAGCCCCGAATGGGTCGTGCGTCCAGTTAATCAGCGGTTCGGCACTGACCACGTCGGTGTGTCCGTTGAAGATTGCGCTTTTACCACCCGAAGCACCCGCCGGCCAGACTGCAGTCACATTTGGTCGTCCTTGATAACTTAAATCCAGCGGGCCGAAGTTTGGGTGCTGCCTGAGCGTTTCCAGATCAAAATCCCATGATTCCGGTTTTAATCCGATTTCTTGCAAACGCTGGTAAACAACTTTCTGTACGCCTTTCTCGTTACCCAGAGTGCTTGGCTGGCGCACCATGGCCTGCAAAAAATCGATACTTGACGCAAAGCGCTGATCGACCTGTTCCATCACGGCTTGTTCTAGCTTTGTCAGGGTTTTATTCATGGGTACTCTCCTTTTTGAAGCCTGCCAGTACCTCGGCCAAGGATGGGAAATCCGGGATACCTTCTGCGTTATAGAAAGCATCCAGCAGTGCAAGGGCCATTGCATCTGCAGCCGCTGCACCAATAACATCTGTGACTTCAAACGCTTCATGATCGGGAAGTGTAATTGCAGCATTGCCCGGGACAGAAAGGGAGAAGATGGTATCACCGTCCAACATGGTATGCATCGGACGGATCACCCTTGCATACCCATCATGCGCCAGGTCGGCAATCTTTGCCAGCTGCGACTTGCTTAAAGTGCAGTTTGTTGCCACAACACCCAGCGTTGTGTTGCCTTCTGGGGGTTCCGGTTTAACGCTCAAGATTGGCCTGAAGTAGCGGGGTAAATCGTGCCCACCATCCCGGGCATACAGCTGTCCGGTCAGAAGGTCGACCGGGCTGCCCATGGAATTAACCACTGCCAGTGCCCCGACTACAATATTATTTGGCAGAAGCAGGCTCGCAGTCCCAAGACCTCCTTTCACGGGCTGTGTCCCGTAGCCTTTTCCAGCTGTCCCGCCACGCCCTGCACCCTTGTTTCCCCGTTCGAACGGCTCAGCACGGGCTGCTTGGGCAGCCCAATAGCCCCATTCAGCGGTTGGCAGGATATGGGGATCGACGGCTGCTATATCGTAGATTACCGCCCCAGGGATGACGGGCAGGTAAATCCCGCTGCGGATCAATCCTATTTGATGCTCCTGGCACCAATTCGTGATCCCACGGGCTGCTGACAGGCCAAAAAGACTGCCGCCTGATAGGCTGATACCATGCACATACACATCAATGGCGGTCGGAGCCAATGTATCGGTTTCGATTGTCCCTGGGTTTGAACCGCGCACTGAAACTGAAGCTAATGCGCCTGCAGGTGTCAATACGGCTGTTGTGCCGCGCAGCAGTTCGGGGTGATTATAGTGCCCCACCAAGAGACCCGGGACATCGATGAGTGAATTGTTGGGTCCATGTTCTAGCTGGTATTGCATAGGGTTCATGGTCACTTTCCTTATTAGATTTTAATATGACAAAATGAATCTTCACCCGCGCTGGACATTGCAGATTTATCTTTTCAACCTTGGATCGAGCACATCCCTCAGCGCATCCCCGAGCAGGTTGCTGCCTAATACGGCGATCACAATTGCCAACCCGGGGAAAATAGCTGTCCATGGTGCCACTTCAAAAAAACGCTTGCCAGTCAATAACATCGTTCCCCACGATGGATCAGGAGGCTGCACACCTAATCCCAGGTAGGAGAGGGCTGCTTCTGAAAGCAGGGCTATTGAGAAGCTGACCGTTGAAGCTACCAGAATTGGAGCCAGGATATTAGGCAGGATATGTTTTAGAAGGATAAAAACGGGGGAAGCCCCCAAGGCACGCGCAGCCAGGATGTATTCACGCTCTTTCTCAGAAAGCACTGGCCCGCGGATGATCCGGCTGAAGCCCGGAGCCCCGACAATTCCAATTGCGATCATCGTATTGGTCAGGCTGGGCCCGAGCATGGCGGTGATTAACATTGCCAGGATGATGGCTGGAAATGAATATATAATGTCCATCAGACGCATGGCGACTTCATCAAACCAGCCACCAATATACCCGGCAATCAAACCCAACGGACCACCGAGTAACGCCGCAATGGCTACACTCATCAAACCCACTCTTAGCGATATTCGGCTGCCAAAGATTACGCGGCTCAGCAGGTCTCGACCCAGGTCATCGGTTCCAAGTAGGTATGTGCCATCTGGAGGCTGAAGGTGTTGATTAGAAACCAATTCCAATGGGTCAAACGGCGCTAATACGTTGGCAAATATGGCTGCGACCAGCAACAAGCCCACCAGCAATAGACCTATTATCCCGGAGGGCTTGTGCAGAAGCCGGCGTGATACCCGCCATATCTGCCAGGGTGGCTGTGCGTTGCTGTTTTCCAGCTTTTCAGTTTTCATTCGTAGCGTATCCTTGGGTCAACATAGGCATACATCAGGTCGACGACAAGGGAGGTCAGCATCACGATCCCGGTAAGCAGTAAGATGACTCCCTGTACCATTGGATAGTCACGTTGATTGATGGCATCCACGACCAATCGCCCCATCCCCGGGAGCGCAAAGACCGATTCGATCACCACTACCCCACCCAAAAGGAAACCCATCTGGAGCCCAATGACGGTGATAATGGGAATCATGGCGTTTGGCAGAGCATGGCGCATCACCACACGGAATTCCCATAAACCCTTCGCACGGGCGGTACGGACGTAGTCCTCCCCTAGGATTTCCAGCATAGCTGATCGGGTGTAGCGTACCAGAGCCGCAGAAAGGCTGAATCCAACCGTCAAAGATGGCAGGGCAAACATGCGTAAATTGCCAATGAGGTCCTCACGCGGGCTGATATAGGTTCCACCACCATAAAAGTGTAGATAACGCGAGGAGAAAAGTATCACCATGGTGCCCAGCCAGAAGGCAGGGATGGATAGCCCTCCCAAACTGCCCACTTGTGCCAGCAGTGCTGGTATCGAATCGCGTTTTACCGCTGCAAAAACACCCATTGGAATTGATACAACCAGAGCAATCAGTGCCGATAATGACGCCAACTCAAGTGTGATTGGTGTACGTAAAAGGATATCTGGAAGGATCGGTCTCCCACTGCGCAGGGAGACTCCAAAATCACCGCGTATGATATCGCCTGCCCAGTCTAAATACTGAATATACATCGGGCGGTCAAGACCGAAAAGTTTGCGCATCTGCTCAGCTTGTCCGGCAGCCATATCACCTTGCTGCCCCATCATCAACGAAACCACGTCGCCTGGTACCAGCCGGATCGAAACGAAAATGATGATGGATACGCCCACCAACGACACAAGCATGATGGCGAGACGGCGCAGGATGTAATTCCTCAAACACAGCTCCTTAAAATAGAATTCTGAGTGAGGCCTGGTAAGACCCCACTCAGAATTCAGGGTATTTATTTATCCAACCATTCATTCATCAAGTATACACCGCTAGAATTCGCCATTGGTGTTACCCCCTTCACATATGGGCGGAAGATACCCCATACGTAGTAGCAGTAGTAATACAGCATGGGCGTTACTTCAACAATCTTGCGCTGTACCTGGTCCAGGATGTCCTTCCGGGCGGCACGGTCCAGCGTCGACCGTTGGGCATCCAGCAGTGCGTCCAGGTCTGGATCGTTGATCTTGGCAAAGTTTCCGAGTGAAGTGGAGTGGAAGCGCCCCCAGGTGTAACCATCCGGGTCGGGCTGTCCCAGCATCAGCAGGTTTAACATCTCAAAATCACTGACATACCAGGCATCAAGCAAATTGCCCCATTCCACTGTCTCCAGCTCCAGGTTGATCCCTACATCCCTGAGCTGGCTCTGCAAGACCTGGGCATTGCCCGTATCCAATACATATTGCGGAGAGACTTTTAACTTGATGGTTGCCCCTTCTGCGCCAGCTTCTTGCAACAACGACATCGCCATCTCTTTATTTTGAGTGTATTGCGGGTAATCTGAAACAGGCAACGCCCATTCCATCTCGGGTGCCGGGATTGGCCCGGTCACCACACCCTTGCCGAAAGCCACTGTATCCAGGAATGCCTTGCGGTCTATGGCGTAAGAGAGTGCCTGCCTGACACGCACATCAGTTAAAGGTTCCACTGAGCAGTTAATCCAGGTGCTGGCATGAGTTAACACTGGAACTTCATACACCACATATTCGGGGTCATCCTTGAACAAATCGGCGATGGTGGAATCGATGAACCAGGCCACATCAACTTCCTTGGCCCGCAGTGCCGCCACACGCCCCTGGTCATCGGGGATTATTTTCGAACTTATCCCATCCAGGTATGGTTTACCCTGGCGCCAATAGAGGGGATTGCGATCCAGTCGAATGGTCTGGTCGGGGACGTATTCTCCAAGGACGAATGGCCCGGAACCCATCATTACATTATCCAGGTTGTTGCTGTTCGCTTCGCAGAACATCTTGGAAACGATCCCATTGAAGGAATTAGCCAGGTTATTGATCATCGGCGCGTAAGGGATCTTGGTAGTCATCCTGACGGTGATAGGATCGACGGCTTCGACTGTGTCCACGTTGCTGAACCAGGCAGCCCGTGCCCCTCCGACGTTCGGGTCGTACATACGTTGGATCGAGAAGACTACATCTTCTGAGGTCAGATCCGTTCCATCTGAGAACTGAACCCCTTCTTCCAAGTGGAAGATATAGGTTTTATCGTCTGGCGTATCGTAACTCTTGCACAGGCGTGGAACCACGTTCAAGTCAGGATCCAGCTCGAACATCGTGTCATACACCTGCTCGCACATGCTCTGCGATGCCAGGGACAGTACCTTGTGTGGATCAAACCCGGTTGGATTGGTTTCCGCTGCAGACAGTAAAACCCCTCCACTTTTAGGTCCAGCTAGAGTAGGTGTCGGTAAAGGTACCGTTGTCGGCATTTCTGTAGCCACTTCCGTCGCCGGACTGCAACCAGCCAGTAGTTTTCCAAAAGTTAAGGCACCGAGGCTGGCGGCGCTTAATTTTAAGAATTGCCTACGAGTCATATTTAATTGTAGGTTTTTCTTGCTACTTTCACTGTCAGTCATCTCATCCTCCTAAGGGTTGGGTTACTTATAAGTCGCCTTTTTTTATCAGAAACTACTTGTCAGCTAAACCTTCAATAGAACGAATTTCAAACCACCATCAGACTTCCATGCTTCGAAAGTATATTCAGGGTTTCTCGTGACCTCCTTTCCACTCCTGCACGTAATCAATCATGCGCATAAACCTTACATCAGTGCTATTCATATATGTCAAGATCTTCTCCAGGAATAACATGCGGTGCCCGCGTCCGATGACCTGCGGATGCATGGTCAGGATGAACACTCCATCCAGGATATTTGTTCGCATGTAGTCGAAGTCACCCATCCAAATGTCAAACACCTGCTCTGGTGACCGTAGCCCCGGGTAGAGCTTGTTTGGCAGGGAAACGTATTCAAAAGCCGGGAAATCATCCAAGCCCCAGGTCACTGGCATTTCAAGCAGATCGACGGGTTTGCCAAATTTATACCTCGATTCTAGGTCATACTTGTCACCCTGCCGGCACCAGTACGGTGAGAAATCATTCCCCATCATGCTGCTGTCATAAACAAAACCGTATTCAAGCAGTAAATCGATACTGTTCGGACTTAAATCCCAGGAAGGTGACCGGTATCCGATTGGACGTTTCCCGATGACCCTTTCCAGGGATTCCAGCCCCATCTCGATGATTTTTCTCTCTTTGGGCTGTTCCAATGCCACCGGGTTTTCATGGCAATAGCCATGGTGACCAACCTCGTGACCGCGCTTGACGATATCCTCTAGAGCCGCCGGGTAAGTATCTGCCGTATGCCCCGGAACGAACCAGGTTGCCTGTATTCCAAAGCGTTCAAGGAGGTCAAGCACGCGCCTGGTGCCAATCACGCCAAACTCACCACGTGAGATCATGCTGGGCGATTGGGCTTTAAACGGACCCAGCCAAAGTGAAATAGCATCAAAGTCGAAGGTTAAACAAACCGTATTCATAATGTCAATCCTATTTGCACCTCCAATCCCAATATTTTATCCGGGTGGTTACATGTAAGCTCCACCATTGATATTCATCACCTCGCCGGTAATAAACTCTGCTCGATCAGAAACCAGGTACGCGACTGCCCAGGCAATGTCATCGACCTTTCCGATTCGTGGCCAGATCACCAGGTGGCTTTGGTGATTAATATCTCTGGCACGTGACATGTGTGTATCGATCAACCCCGGTGCCACCACATTGACGTTGATATGGTATTCCGCAACTTCCTTTGCCAATGATTTGGAAAAGCCAATCACCCCTGCTTTGGCAGATGCATAATGTGTGCTGCCTGCGACGCCCATTATCGCAGTGACTGAGGCAATGTTGATGATCACCCCGCGTTGCTGTCGGATCATGCACGGCAACACTGCCCGGCAACTTAAGAATACCGCGGTTAGATCAACCTCTATCATACGTTGCCATTCTTCAACCGATAACTCAAGTAGTTTCTTCCCTACGCCTCCAATCCCGGCGTTATTGACCAGGATATCCACCCGCCCCCATTTTCGCAACGCCTCTTCAGCCATAGCCTGGGTGTCAAGTTCCCGGCTTACATCTCCATGAATTGAAAGTACTTGCCGCTCTTTGGCTTGTAATTGCTCCACCGCAGTGCTTAAAGTTGCCACATCGATATCCTGCAGCAACACGCGTGCTCCCAGGCCAGATAATAGGTCTGCAATGGCGTAACCTATTCCCCTAGCTGCGCCGGTCACAATCGCTACTTTATCGTTTAATCTAAACTCATAACTATCCATCGGTGGTTTCAATTCGCTTCGCATGCTCTCAGCTCATCGGGATACCGTATCGCCCGAGCGTTAGCCCACCATCCACGGCAATCACTGCTCCAGTCAGATAATCGTTTTTAATTTGTGTCAGTTGAAAAACCACCTCAGCGATATCTTGCGGTGTACCTGCTCGACCTGCAGGGATTTGCCGAATGGTTGAGTCAATATATTGGGGATTTAATTGCATGTCATCCACTAAAATTAAACCAGGTGCCACTGCATTTACGCGAATGTGATAAGGCGCTAATTCCATTGCCATTACCTTGGTTAACATAATCGCAGCAGCTTTGGAGGCACAATAATGCGCTGCGCCAAGCCGCGCACTATGATAACTGCCAGAAGAGATGTTGATAATCTGCCCTCCGCTGCCCAATGAGACCATCTCACGCGCAACGGCCTGTGAAACCAGAAAAACACCTTTGGCATTAATATCCATGACTCGCGTCCAATCAGCTTCATTCATCTCCAGGAAAGAATGAGATGGATAGATGCCTGCATTATTGACCAGGATATCTATCCTTCCCCAGGATTGGACGACCTGGGTGACCATTGCCCCCACTTGTTTAGCCTCACTAACGTCAGCGATACAACCCATCACTTGCCCGGGTTGGGCGGTCATTATTTTCCCCATGCCGCTTCGTACCAGTTCTGGTGTTTGGTCGTTAAATGCCACGAAAGCACCGTCTGCCAGGAAACGGTTGGCGATTTCGAACCCAATACCTTTGGCTGCACCTGTCACCAACAGCACGGGTTGCATAATATCTCCGTTGAGCCGTGCAGATCAGGGACTTTCAGTTATATAGAATTGAATATATAGATTAACTTGGGCGGGAAACCCTGTGGATCACCCGTTTACACACAATATAACATAGATAACCCCGATTTATTATGTAGAATCCCTATATTTAAATCACCTTCATTGTGTAGATATTACATATAATTTACAGAGTTAAATTATAAGTCCCCGACCACATTACCCCGTTTTGTAATGGCGATCTTTTCTGAATGCGCCAACACTTCATAAACGCGCAATGCCAGCTGTAGATTAAGGGATACCCAGGCGTTATCGAGCTCCAGTCCCAATACCCCCTCTATTCTGCCCAGTCGTTGCCGCAAAGTATTAACGTGAATATATAACCTCTCGGCGCTTTTAGTCAAATGTCCCTGGTTTGCTAAATAGATATCCAATGTCTTGACCAACTCCGTATCATGCTTGTCGTCATACTCCTGTAACGGCTGGAGCATTTTCTCTGCGAAAGCCCGCATCTCTCCTTGGTCGCTTTCGTGGTACAGGATTCCATATACTCCCAGATCATTCAGGTGAAATACCCCGTCCAGATGTCCCAGGCTGCGAGCGGCTTCCATGGCACGCTCTGCCTGCCGGTAAACCAACGGAACCTCGTTAATCGATTGGAAAACATCTCCAATTCCGATTAAAACCTCTAGCCCTGGATCCATGTTTTTTATATCCTGGTGCAACACTTCCGCAAACTCCCTCAACCCCATTAAGGCGTGCTCCTGAGTTTTAGAGACGGGAAGGATGACAAAAATCTGTCCAGATTGAAACGCCACAATATTCTCCGCCGCGAATTGATTGGCTATCCTTTGGACACATAGGATTAATTGGCGGTTGTACCGGGTAATTTCCTCTTCTAGCTGACTGCTATCCTGCAAACGACTGCAAGTCAAGACAATCAGCCCGGAGGATTTAGTGAACTTGTAACCCAGGTAACTTGCCCGCTTTAACAATTCGGTCTCGTTGATTGTTCGCCTCGATAACAGATCATCCAGGAAATCGGCTTTCAAACGTAGCTCGGTTTCATAAGCAGCACGCTGCTTTACCATTTCTAGTGCCAAGACAAGAGCGGCTTGTTCTGCAATCACCAAGTCATGATCATCAAATAATCGCAAGGATTCCATCACCCACACATAACCCAAGATATCTTTCCCTGCGGTGATAGGTGCCAGGATGCGGCGCTTCTCGAGACCGACACTGGGTTGTTCGGGTAAAAGAATGGCACGACGGTCCTGCTGCATGGAACGGATTAAGACAGCCGTAGCGGGATCTGTGAAAACTTCTTGTACTGTGCCACCAGCTTTATAGGAGGCTTGCCGGTGTTGGTCAAATTGTTCTCGGTCGTCAGAATGCACAATAAGTTTAAAATTCTCATTTTCGATCCCCACTGGGTTACCGAGCAAGTTACGGATAGCTTTCAAAATGCCGTCCATACCGGCATCGTCGAGCACCAGGCGAGTAAGGGCAGTATGCGTTTCGGTAACGCGTTGCAGCAACTGATTTTGCTCAGCAATACGCTGGTTGAGAGATTGGAGCTGCTCTGAACGCTGTTTTTCTCGGGCGTATAGGTGGGCATTCTCGATTGCAATCATCACCTGTTGGGCAATGGCGTTAGCGAGCTGGATTTCATCTTGTGTATAAATATGCGGCTCAGCAGAGCAGAAGGTCACAGCTGCGCGGATATTATCAACCTGTAATGGGACTAATAAAATCGAACGATAACCTCCAGCCTTAGCAGCCTCCTGAAGTACTGGGAATTCTGTGTCCAGCAAGACATCGCTGATTGCGATTGACTGGTTACGATGGATTGATTCCAGCGTTGCGCTACCAATAGCAGGAAACTTGATGTTTTTGGGGTAATTTTCAAGAAAGCCTGCCTGGGCAGGTACAAGTATTTCCCGCTCCTCTAAATCTGCGATCCCAATTGCACACATAGGCCAGATATCACTACTACGTACACGTTCGACGATCATCTGCAAAACCGGGGTAAGATCGATAGGCGAATGGACAACATCGGCCAACGGTTGTAAATCTGGAAATTCAGGTCTACTAAAACTCTTCATTCACGCCTCCTACAGTATGTCAGACATTTTACTGAACCTCTACCTTACCCCTCACGACATCTTTCCTACAATCGGAAAATCCTCTAATCCCGCGTGGTGAAGTTCAATCTGCATCGGTTGGATCGCTACGAGCAGTTAGCTCACCAGCCCTAATCTAGGTAGACCTTACAAATATAATAAAATCACTGAATATCATTTGTGAACTAATGTTATTGCCAGTTCCTAACTACTCATTGATTGATGAACAATGACCCAAGCATAGCAGAATTTAGCGATTTTGTCTAAATGGTTTGATTTTCACATTCAGGAATAGTAAGCCCATTCACCCTTGTATCTTGCTTTGGGATTTCGAGCAGCAACTGGAGAACGCTGGGCTTATCTATTATCAAATTTCATATTGGGAAGGTTATTGGCCTGTGTGGCAGAGGCTCACCATGACGAGCACGGACTGATCTGGCCTATCGCGATTGCCCCCTTTCAAGTACACCTGATATTGCTAGCTGGGAAATCTAGCGATCCTGCTCTAGACAGGCAGGGAAAAGCCGAACAACTATATTCGGACCTAAGAAACACCGGTATTGAGGTACTATTTGACGACCGCAATGAAAGTCCGGGAGTGAAGTTTAACGATGCAGACTTGATGGGTATTCCTCTCCGTATCACCGTAAGTGAGCGTGCATTAAGCAATGGAGGCATTGAATTCAAACAGCGCGATCAATCTGAGCGCGTGATAATTCCGCATGACCAAATAGTATCTTTCCTGGAAAACAAAATCGCAACATGAGTAGAGATATTGCATCCACACTCACCAAGGAGATCCTTGAACACCACTAGGTTCGTCGATGTAATATCCTTGAGAAATAATTGCTTCCCGAAGTATAATACTTAAGGGATTACTAGATTTTTAATAAGGAGAATAATTTGCCCAGCTGGATTAGAGGTCCCGAAATACTCATCATCCTTGTCATTGTGGTCCTGATTTTTGGGGTAGGACGAATTGACAAAATATTAAAAGAACTTGGGAAAGGTATCCGCGAGTTTAAACACGAAGTGAAAGGTGATAATTCCGAAAACACCGATGGGAATAATGAAGATAAGCCAAACGGATGACTGTAAAATCTGGTAGAATCACCAAATTTTCCTGGCTTTCAATTCAACTGAAAGGCATCAATAACATCCCCACATATTAACCGTACTAGACACACCCCACTCTTGTTAGCCCAAAGTAGTAGAGTCCCCTTTATCCAAAGGTAAAATATCCCCTATGAAGGGACAGAAAATGGACAAACTACTGCAAATGAGCAACAAAGAAATCACCCGATTAGAAGTGGCGCAACGGCTAAATCAAGCTTCCCCAACCCCCAGCTGCTAACCATCCCTGGCGCCGTTATGGCCGCCAGGTCAACGGCAAACCAATCCAGGAAACCTCTCCCCATGGTTCAGATTGATATGGACACGGCTTTGAGTTTATCGCTTTCGGCTGAAAACAGGGCAGTAACCAATTTGTCTTGACAGAGGGTGGAAAAAAAACAGATGCCAGTCACTTGACAGGCGACTGACACCTGTGTGAGTTAGTTGTTCGGACGGGCTTGCAGGGTGACCTGGATATCACGCGGCTGGCCATCGCGGATGACCGACAGGGTCACAGTCTGACCTGGGGAGGTCTCCAACGACAGATAAATCAGCAGGTCGTCAAAGCTGAACACCGGCGAACCATTGATGGCGGTGATCACATCACCGCCGATATCGACCGACCGCCCATCAATAGAAACCGTATCGTTCGACCCACGCAGACCAGCCTGGATCGCAGGGCCATCATCGGTTACCATCAGAATGTATGCTCCGCGCTCCACCGATAAATTCATCGCTTCTACAAGCACCGGCGTGACGTCATTTCCCGAGACGCCCAGGTAAGACCAGTTGTACTCCCCATTCTCGATCAAGCCTGGCACCACCCGTTGGAGGATGCTAACCGGGATGGCAAATCCCACACCCAGGTTGCTATTGGATTGACCGTCGGTCTCGATCTGGGCGTTGACCCCGATCACTTCGCCTTCCAGGTTGAGGAGTGGACCACCCGAGTTGCCGGGGTTAATGGCGGCATCGGTCTGGATCGATTGGGGTATGGAGAAGATGGTCAGGGCGGGGATGGTTCGACCCAAGGCGCTGATGATGCCACGCGTCAGTGTGCCTTGCAGGCCAAAGGGGTTACCAATGGCGACTACCGTCTGGCCGACTGCCAGGGTGCTCATATCACCTAACGGCAGAGGACCGACGCCCTCGGGCAGCTCGACCCGGATCACAGCCAGGTCTGCGTTGAGATCCTCACCCACCAGATCAGCCCGGCGCACCAGACCGTCCGAGAAGGTCACCTCGATCTCTGATGACCCGTGCACAACATGTGCATTGGTGACAATGTTACCCTGGTTATCATAGACAAATCCAGATCCTTGCCCCAGCGCCAATACCTGGCTGCCACTGCTGGCATACACAGTGATGTTCACCACAGAGGCATTGGCACGCGCATAAAGATCGACCAACACCTGGTCGTCACTGACCACCTGGACAGTTTGGGAAATGGACTCGGGCAGCACCTGTACGGCAACAGGTTGCGGAGTTGCGGTGGAATCCGTAGTATACCCAGAAAAGGGTAATCCACATGCCAGGGTCGCAACCAGAACGACCAGGCTGGCCAGGAGGATGTTACGTTTCTTAGAATCAGAACCATTCATGTTTTACTCCTTATACGCGTGAACCGCCAAGATCCACGAGATGTAAGTATAGTCACTCTACTTTAGAATATGCTGAAATCTAGATAAGAACTCTCGAATACAGTGGTAGAATTTCCTTTCGCAGCTACCATACCTTATGCCCCAAAAAATCCGAAAAATCCTGCCTTATCTGGCTCTGGTCAGTGGGATTGTCTGCCTGAGCTTCTCGGCGATGTTCGTGCGCTGGGCAGATGCGCCCGGACCGGTGGTTTCATTCTATCGCATGAGCATCGCCACCCTGGTGCTGGCGCCGCTCTTCTGGAGGCAACAGCAACGCTGGAATCACCAGTTGACCTGGGGACTGCTATTATTCCCACTTCTGGGAGGCATCTTCACCAGCCTGGACCATGCGGTGTGGAGCAGCTCGCTCAGTTATACTACTGCCGCCAATGCCACCCTGTTGGGGAATACGGCTCCATTATGGGTGGCGCTGGCTTCCTGGCTGATCTTCCGCGAGCATCTAGCGGGCCTGTTTTGGGTTGGGTTGATATTCACCCTGGGCGGCGCGGCCACCGTGTTGGGCAGTGACTTCCTGCTGCACCCCACGTTTGGGGTGGGCGATCTGCTGGCAATGGCTGCCGGGTTTTTCTACGGCGGTTATTTCATCGTCACCCAGCGCGGCCGCCAACACTGGCAAACACTATCCTATGTTTGGATCGTTAACCTGGTCAGCTCCCTGGGTTTATTGATCATTAATTTATTGCTGGGCAACAGCCTGACTGGCTACTCGATGCTCAGTTACCTGACGTTCATTGGGGCTGCACTCATCTCGCAGGTGGGCGGCTATCTCTCGATCAGTTATGCCCTGGGCAAGCTACCCGCGTCAGTCGTCTCGCCCTCCTTGCTGGGGCAGCCAGTGCTGACTGCTCTGCTGGCAATCCCGCTGCTAGGTGAAGGTCTGCGCCCCGAGCAGGGATTGGGTGGGTTGTCGGTCCTGCTGGGAGTTTACCTGATCCACCGCAGCCAGGGTGCTCACACCTCCGCCGACGCCAATCCAAGCGAATAAAGCCAGACATTCTTCGTTTTCGGAGATTTATTTGTGTTCTGCCAACTCCTGCTTGAAAGACAGCAACGCGGGGATGGGCGTTGGGTCGATGTGGTACATTATCGCTAAATAATAAGCCATATAATCCCCAAACAACAGGGCAGTCCACTGGTGCGCCAGCGGCGAATCTCCCGATGCATCCACAAAATCGGTATTGATCCCTTCCAACATGAACGCCCGGCGGGTCAGGTCATTGCGCAACTGGTTGCGCGGCTGGCAGGAAGGGGCGCGCAGGAAGAGGGCGATCATCTTCATCAAACTGGATTCGGGCTGCAACAGACCAGCCAATGTGTTGTGGTCTGCCTCGGGCAGGTATTCGAATTGCCCCCAGGCCTTTGCCAACTCGTTTATTTGACCTTTCCAGCGGCGAGCAACCGGTTCCAACACATCTGAACCAAAAACAACTGTCCAGCGCCCCATCAACTGACCAGCGATGCGTTTAGCAAGGTTGTTTGCCAATGGCGACCGAGCGCCCAGTTTATCCTGTAGAGAACGCATGGCTGACAGCGCGCCCTGCAGCTCGACGCCTGGATCGGGCAGCAAGGACAGGCGGTGGAATGCCCTCAAAAGCAAGCCGAAGGAATACCCTACAGCAGCACGCGGCTGTCCCAGATGATCGAAGGTCCACAAGGCGCAGTCCGCCTGGCGGGCTGCTGCGGCCAGCTTGCCACCAGTGCACAGCGTCAGGATACGGCAGCCGCGTTCCACCCCCAGGTGAAAGGCGGACAGTGTCTCTTCAGTATTCCCAGAATGAGAGGAGGTAATCAGCAAAGTTTCAGACCCGTGTGCCCAGGCGGGTAGACCGTAGTTGCGATACACAACCAGCGGGAGTGGACAATGCGGCGCTGCATAAGCTGCCAGCAGGTCGGCACCAATCGCTGAGCCACCCATGCCCGCCACGATAATCCGCTGGAAGCCGGTCCAATCTGGCAGCGGCAGGCGTCCCCCCAGCTCCCAGGCATGCTGGAGCTGGTCTGGCAAACCGTCGATCTCTGCCAGATAATTGTGAGTGTCAATCTGAGCAAAGCTGGAGTAATCATCAAGGTTCATAAGCAATCCTATGAAGGTAAACCCTGTTCCCCGACATCCCGGAGCCTGGTGAGAAGCTGATAAACCTCGCCCTTCGACCAGCCGGATTCAGCTGCCAGGCGGCGGGCAAGCTGCGCAGCCTTTTCGGGACCACTGGCAGCATCCTGCAGCGCAGCTTGAAGACGATCCACATCCCAGCGCGGTGCTTCAGCCGGGCATCCGGCAATCACCAGGGTAAACTCACCGCGGGGTGCCTGCGTACTGAAATGAGCCAATGCCTGTGCCAGGCTGCCGCGGAAAATCTCCTCATGCAGTTTGGTCAGTTCGCGTGCTACAGCAATCTGCCGGTCACCCAGCAGGGCGGCTATGTCTGCCAGGGATTCTAATAAGCGGTGCGGTGTTTCCAAGAAGATCAACGTATAAGGCTGCTCGGCGACTCCCTGCAACATACGCTGACGCTCAGCCTGGCGCCGGGGTAGATAGCCCTGGTAAAGGAAGGTATCCGTTGGCAGCCCTGAAGCGACGAGTGCTGCAACCGGAGCGCAAGCTCCAGGCACCGGGCTGACCAAATGCCCGGCTTTCAACGCAGCCCGCACCAGCTCAAATCCTGGGTCGTTGAGCGCTGGAGTGCCAGCGTCCGAGACCAAGGCTACATCCCCTTCGTCCAACGCCGCAAGCACCCGCTCGACGCGCACCAGCTTATTATGCTCGTGATAGCTCAGGCAGGGGGTGGTAATCAAATAGTGCTGCAGCAGGCGGGCGGTATGCCGGGTATCCTCTGCAGCAATCAAGCGCACTTCGCCCAGCAAGCGCACAGCACGAGCGCTTATATCTTCCAGGTTCCCTATGGGGGTGGCGACCAGGAACAGGGTGCTCATATCAGGTTCAAGGCTGAGCCCAGGTCAGCAGATCCAGGGTCAGGGCGTACGTTTGCGGGTCCAGCGCTGAATAACCTGCTTGCCCAAATAATCCCTGGTCAGTGAGGTAGCACAAGTAGGTACCTACAGCGAGGCTCTCAACGGCAATGGGAGCTGCACTCATGCTGGCACTCTGGCAGGCTTCCAGACCAGGTTCCTGGCTGCCAAACACACCCAGCAGTGCAGATTCTTGAGGAATAAGCCAGTGATTATTGAAAGTCCCGAACTGGTATGCCAGGTCTGCGCTCGGGCTATTTATCAACAGGGTGTCCAGGTCGATCGTATCCTCAGCTGCCAATATCACTATGCCACCAGCCTGTACCGGTGGGGTAGCGGTTGGTAGGGGTGTAGTGGTGATGGTAGGGGTATTGGTAAATTCAGGAGTCAGGGTTTGGGTTGCCGTAGGAGTGCCGGGCAAGACATCCGAAACGATGATGCGCACCCAGAAAGGGGCATCGCCATCTGGTCCAATGCCAAACAGTTCCCCATCGGTGTTGCTCAACTTCCAATTCCCCTGGTAGGTGCCCGGGATAAATGGGGCAACCATATCCACCGAGATCTCGATCACTGCACCGGGCGCCACGGCATGGTTGAGCGGTACGCTGTCGGGCGCGTTCATGCGATCTCCATAGAAGAAGGCGGCGCGGTATTCTACCGTCCAAGTGCAAGTACCCGCATTTTCGAGACGCCAGATCTTGGTGAAAACATAACCCGGTTCGACAACCGTGTCATCCGGAATGGTAACATCAATGGGCATCCCAGGCGCAGCCTGGTCGCATGGTTCAGGATCTATGGTCAGAACAATGGTGGGTGTCCGTTGTGTTCCAGAGGTGACAGGCGGTGTAGGGGTAGTGGAGCTGACCGGGGCAGAGCCAGGCGTCACAGCAGAAGGTTCAAGACTTTGGGTAAGTGCGGGTTGGGTGGTTAATACACCCGTCAGTGTGCCATACACTTCGGTCAGATCCATTGTTGGTGTAGGTTGGACGCGCTGGGACAAGCTGCAACCAGTAAGGAGAGCTGCCAAAACACATCCCAGTATCAGGGACAACCGCAACCGCATTGAGCTGCTTTTGGTCAAGGTTTAACCCCAAGCTGGCCAGCCAGCAGATCGGCAGCCTGGCGGGCTGCCAGCGGCCTGGCAGCCCGCTGGCAGTTATCAGTCACCTGCTGACGGGCGGCCGGGTGGGCGATCCACTCGCGTAAAACCGTCACGATATCACCAGGGTGGGGTGCCCATACGCCTACACCCTGGGTCTGTACAAAAGAGACATTTCCGTCCTCCTGCCCGGGCAGACGGCTGAAAATCACCAGTGGCAGGCTGGCATTCAGCGCCTCGCTGATGGTACCTGGTCCGGCCTTCGTGATCAACACATCTGCAGCGCGCATAAAATCAGGCATCACCTGCACAAATCCATAGATAAGGACCGGCATTGACCAGGTCTGAGTTTCCAGGTGAGCTTTAAGTTTCTGATTACGCCCGGTTATCACTATCAATGTTAATGGTAAATTAGCCTGAGAAATCGTCCGGGCGATCTCTTCGAGCGGACCCATCCCCTCTCCGCCTCCCATCAACAGCGCCACGAACCGATCTGGCGGCCAACCGAGCTGCTGGCGCAGGGCGGCTCGGTTTCCGGGTGGCTGGCAAAAGCGATCTGCCACCGGTATCCCGGCTACATGTACCCGCTCTGGGCTGACCTTATAACGCAGGGCACTCTGGCGAGCTTCTTCGGTAGCCACGATGCAAAGATCCATCCCTGGATGGTACCACATGGCATGCGTGCTGACCATATCGGTAACCACTGTCGCCAGCTTCGGGCGAGGTCGACCGACCGACCGCAACAGGCCCATGGAGCGTACCAGGGGCGCATTAGATAGCGGATGCAGTGAGACGATCAAATCCGCAGGGTACTGCTCAACGCTGCGACGGACTGCCCGCCGGATATACAGCCAGGCTGATTGGGTAAGAAAAGCCATACGCCGACGTCCATTAGTCAACTGGTAGCCCAACCCCCAGATACGTGGCACGCGGGTCATATAGGGATACCAGTCCGGCAGCCGGTCGAGTGGCTGCGGTGCGAGGTCTTTAAGCACATCCACCATCTGTGTCGAAATGCGCTCCCCATAACACAGCTGCAGAGCTTCAATGATCGCATCAGTGGCGCTGCGGTGACCACCTCCGGTATCAGAGAACAAGAATAGAATTTTTGGGGGTGTAGTTTTTGGGGAATTCATTAGGGACAGGCGAGCCCAGCGGAAAGCAATGCAACAGCAACCAGTGCAGGCAGCATATCATTTCTTGGGAGGCGTCTCGGAGGTGGTCAGACGGGTTTTGATCCGGCGGGCCAGTTGGCGGCGGGGTAACAATACCCTCCGCCCACAGCCCAGGCACTCCAGGCCAATATCCGCGCCCAACCGCACCACTTTCCATTCCAGGCTGCCGCATGGATGCGGTTTACGCAGGCGAAGGACCTCATCCAGGTGTAGATCGGGCAACACGAGGGCATTATATCATGGGGTGGTATAATCTCCCTACTTAGGAGACGGTCCGTGTCGGCTAGCTTCCTGCCTTCAATCCCCGAAATTATTGCCTATCTGATCATCCTTTTCACCGCCTTCCCGGTGCATGAGTTCGCCCATGCCTGGACCGCCAATTATTTCGGCGACGATACTCCCCAACGAGATGGACGCCTGACGCTGAACCCTCTGGCGCACCTGGACCTGTTTGGCTCTGTGTTGTTGATCATTGCCGGGTTTGGGTGGGCGAAACCGGTGATGGTTAATGAATACGCCTTGCGACGGCACTCATCGGCAGCCCTGATGTGGGTTGCGCTGGCAGGACCGCTCTCCAACTTCGGCATGGCCATCCTGGCAGCCATCCCCTTCCGGCTGGGATTGGTCTCAATCGCGGATATCGGGCAGCGCAGCGGGGCTCTCTTGCCAACATTCGCCTGGTTCCTGTTCATCTTTGTCCAGGTTGACTTATTCTTGATGCTGTTCAACCTGCTGCCACTATCACCCCTGGATGGTGAAAAGGTATTGAGCTACTTCTTACCACCCAACCTGGCGCACGGATTGGAAGTCATCCGTCCGTATGGGCCATTGATCTTTATTGCCTTGATATTTGTATTACCAATGGTGGGGATCGACGTGATCGGCACAGTCATCCGGCCTGTATTGTCGTTCCTCAGTCATCTATTAACAGGATAATTGCGGAGTAGCCGGGTGCGCCTCGAATACCGCCTTCAGCAATTCTGGTTGGTGCTGACCGCCCAACCCATCCCAGACGCGCAAAAGATAGCCCAGGCTGTGCTCTACCCGGCTCAAGGCGAGGCTGCTTGTTCTGGTTGGCGCAGGCAATTTGTGATTGCTGGACGATGAAAGTTAATACGGTGAACATATGACAGTACAGATCACGATCATTGGCATGGGCCAGGTTGGCACCTCCATCGGTCTGAGCCTTGCGCAGCATCAGGATCTTGTTTTCCGCGTCGGGCATGACAAGGAACTCGCTTTTGCCAACCAGGCCAAGAAGATGGGCGCTCTGGATCGGGTGGATATCAACATCCCCCACGCCGTAGAAGAAGCCGGCCTGGTTATCCTGGCGCTGCCGCTAGACCAGGTGCAAGACACACTTAAATCAATGGCACAAGACCTGCGCGAGGAAGTCGTAGTGGTGGATATGACCCCTGTGAAAGAGACTGTCCTATCCTGGGCTATAGAATTTCTCCCTGAAAAACGGTATTATATCGGGATGACACCGGTAATCAACCCGGCATATCTGCAAACCCACGACTCAGGGCCGGAGGCAGCCCATGCTGATCTGTTCCAAAACGGGTTGATGGCAATCGTCGCTCCGCGCGGCACACCTTCCCAGGCAATCAAACTGGCTGCTGATCTGGGTAAATTGCTCGGTGCCGAGCACCTGTTCATTGAGCCAAACGAACTGGACAGTATGATGGCAGCCACTCATATGCTACCCCAACTGATGGCAGCCGCTTTGTTGAACGCAACGGTGGATAAGCCCGGTTGGCGGGAAGCGCGCATGTTGACCGGGCGCCCTTTTGCAGAAGGAAGCGGTCCGGCAGTCTTGTTCGACCAGACCGGCGCGCTGGCCCAAGCGGCTTTGGGAGCGCGGGAGCATATGACACGCAACCTTGACAATCTGATCGACCAATTAAACCACCTACGCAACGACATCCGCAGCCAGGATGCCGCCTCCCTGACCCTGCACCTTGAGAAAGCCCGCAAAAGCTATGAGCGCTGGTGGAATGAACGCAATGCTGCCAATTGGAGCATGGCTGAGACAGCACCCAATATTGAAATGCCGACGGTGAAAGAGATCTTTGGGCGCATGGTTGGCATGCGCCGAAAAAAAGAATGAGCCGAACCAATGTGAATGAGCAGCAACCAAACCCAACCGATCGAGGAGTCTATGACCGAAAAACTTCAATGGATCCAGGATGAACTACAGAAACTAAAGGATGATGGTCTCTACAACCGCATCCGCACCCTAAGCTCGCCCCAGGGAGCCTGGTTGGTAGTAGATGGCAAACGTGTGCTCAACTTCTGCTCTAACAATTATCTCGGGCTGGCGAACCACCCCAAAATCGTGAGCGCCGCTCAGGAAGCCATGACCAAATACGGGGTAGGGCCAGCCGCAGTGCGTTCCATCGCTGGCACCATGGACTTGCACCTGGAGCTTGAACGCCGCCTGGCGGCCTTCAAAGGCGTCGATGCTGCCATCACCTTCCAGAGCGGTTTCTCCGCCAACATAGGCACCATTCCTGCGCTGGTGGGAAAAGACGATGCGGTATTCTCCGACGAGTTGAATCACGCCAGCATCATTGACGGCTGCCGTCTGTCTGGCGCCAAGGTCATCCGGTATGCCCACTGCAATCCCGCCGACCTGGAGCGGATTTTGCAAGAGGAGCGTTCCAAATACCCGCGCGCCATTGTCATCACGGACGGTGTCTTCAGCATGGACGGTGATCTAGCTCCGCTAGACAAGATCTATAACGTAGTCAAGAATTATGATGCCATGTTGATGGTGGACGACGCCCACGGTGAGGGCGTGGTGGGCAAGGGTGGACGGGGAATTGTAGACCATTTCCATCTGCATGGGAAAGTAGATATCGAAATTGGCACCCTCTCCAAGGCTTTTGGCGTGGTGGGTGGGGTTTCTGCTGGCAATTCAACCGTGGTGGAGTGGCTGCGCCAGCGCGGCCGCCCCTTCCTGTTCTCTTCTGCCATGACGGTTCCAGATGTAGCTGCCTGCCTGGCTGCCCTGGACTTGTTGGAAGCCTCTACCGAGTTGGTGGACCGCCTGTGGGAAAACGCTAATTACTTCAAAGCCGAAATGCGCGGGCTGGGATTTGACACCGGACTGAGCGCCACTCCCATCACTCCCATCATGCTAGGCGAAGCGCCGCTGGCGCAGCAGTTCAGCGGAGAGCTGTTCGAGGCGGGTGTGTTCGCTATGGCGATCGGTTTCCCCACCGTACCGCGCGGCAAAGCCCGCATCCGGGTGATGATCTCAGCCTCACACACCAGGGAGGACCTGGATAACGGGTTGGAGATATTCGCCGGGGTCGGCCGCAAGTTAGGCGTGATCAGCGCATAGAAACAAATCGGGGAGTTCGAAACGACGTCTGCCGTTTCGAACTCCCCGAAAACTTTCCCAGGGATTGGGGTTACTTTTCTTTCTCCAAGAATGGGTCATAGGTTGGGTTGGTACCTGCCCAAATGCAGCTTGGCCGTCCATCCAGGTTGCAGGCGAAGGCATGCGAGCAACGGTGAGCAGTGATGCGCGGCGGCTGGTCGGGCAGGTGTTCCGACGGGTAGACCGTCTGAGCCTGCAATCCAACCTCTTGATCGACATGGTGACAGTATTGAATCTTGATCACTTCCCAAATTTTTTCGGCCATCGTCTACACCTCCTGGTTAAAGCGTAACCACTAAAGTCGTACCTAGGATGTTAATCTTCACCGATAACATCGGAATAACGGCTTCATGCGTTACTCTTTGTAGTATAACGTTGTAACCCTAACGGGTAATAGTGTCATGTGTCACGCCACCATAGGACAAATTTCGTCATCTTTGCCTAAACAATTGAACATCCAGATAAAGTTTAGGGTATTGTAATGTATAATCAGAGCACAACCAGGCAGAGCCTGGGATTGGAAAGGAGGTACCCTCCCAAAAAAACTTTACCACAATAACCCCATGATTAAATAACTAAACATATCGATGTAAACCAAAGAGGAGAAGAGATAAATGAAACACAAGACACTGTATTTCCTGCTGACCGGCCTGATGGTGCTGAGCATGCTGCTTGCCGCCTGCACCCAGACACCCGTCGCTGAAGAAACCGAAGCCCCGGTTGTGGAAACCGAGGAACCGGTTGTAGAAACCGAGGAACCGGTCGCAACAGAAGAACCAGCGCCCGTCTTCGAACCCCTGTCACTGAGCGCTCCGGACTGCGAATATGGTGGGTTGTTCCAAACCATCGAGGCCGTGGATGAGATGACCGTGCGCTTTACCATGTGCGCCCCCGACCCGGCATTCCTTTCCAAGATCGCCTTCTCAGCCTTCGCCATTCACTCGTCTGACTACCTGAACGAAACAGGCGGCGGTGGCGCGCTGTTAGAGACACCGATCGGCACTGGGCCATATGTCCTGGCCGAGTGGGCGCGGGGTGACCAGCTGGTCCTGACCCGCAATGAGAATTACTGGGGCGAGCCAGCCGACAACGCGACAGTGGTCTTCCGCTGGAGCTCCGAAGCTGCTCAGCGTCTGCTTGAGCTGCAATCCGGAACCGTGGATGGAATTGATAATGTTGGCCCGGATGACTTCGCCACCGTGGAAGCCGATGCCAACCTGCAGCTGTTGGTCCGCCAGGCATTGAATATCTTCTATGTCGGCATGAACAACACCTATGCCCCCTTCGATAATCCGTTGGTGCGCCAGGCAATCGCCATGGGCATCGACCGCCAGCGCCTGGTGGATAACTTCTTCCCCGCTGGGTCTGAGGTCGCTACCCACTTCACTCCATGCGCCATTCCCAATGCTTGCACTGGTGAGGCATGGTATGAATTTGACCCAGTAGCTGCCCGTGACCTTCTGACCCAGGCCGGTTTCCCGGATGGTTTCGATACCGAGATCGCTTACCGTGATGTAGTACGCGGCTACCTGCCGCAGCCCGGTGTGGTGGCCCAGGATATCCAGGCACAGCTGCTGGAGAACCTGAACATCAATGCCGAGATCGTGGTGATGGAATCTGGTGCCTTCCTGGAAGCAGCTGATGCCGGTGATTTGCAAGGCCTGCATCTGCTAGGCTGGGGCGCTGACTACCCCGATATGACCAACTTCCTGGATTATCACTTCGGGGCAGGTTCATCTGCTCAGTTCGGTGCGCTATGGCCGGAGATCACTGATGCGCTGCGTGCTGGCGCCGCCCTGGCAATTGACGCTGAACGCACCCCCTTCTATGAAACCGCCAACAACGCCATCCGCACCAACATCCCAATGGTGCCCATTTCGCATGGCGCTTCCGCCCTGGCTTTCAAAGCAGCCGTGGAAGGTGGACATGCCAGCCCGTTAGGTAATGAATCGATGGCAGTGATGAGCGTTCCCGGACAGGACACCTTCGTCTGGATGCAGAACGCTGAACCAATCTCGATGTACTGCGCCGATGAGACCGACGGCGAGACCCTGCGCGCTTGCGAACAGGTTCTGGAGTCGCTTTATTCCTATGAGGTCGGCGGCGTAGCTGCCATCCCCAGCCTGGCGACTGCCTGCACAGCGAATGAAGACCTGACTGTGTGGACCTGCACCCTGCGTGAGGGTGTACTGTTCCATGACGGCTCAACCCTGGACGCCAACGATGTAGTTCTGTCCTACATCGTCCAGTGGGATGCTGCGAACCCGCTGCACATCGGTAACACCGGTGCATTCTCGTATTGGAGTGGATTGTGGGGTGCTTTCCTTAACGCACCTCCAGCTGAATAACTCCAACATCTATCTAAGTCTTAGACCGTCCCCGGCGGGGCTTCCGCCCTGCCGGGGACCTTCATAAAATACCAACCACCATGTTCACCTACATCTTGAGACGTGTCCTGTCCAGCATCCCGGTCCTGGTAGGGATCCTGTTTGTCACCTTTGCGCTGGCACGGATGATCCCCGGCGACCCTTGCCGGGCAATCCTGGGTGAGAAAGCCACCGATGCAGTCTGTGATGAATTTATCCATCGCCACGGCCTTGATAAGCCAATTCCGGTACAGTTTGGAATATACCTGAGCGAGATCTCGCATGGTGACTTTGGGGATTCTATCCGCTACGGAAAACCGGTCACTGAACTGATGATCGAACGACTGCCCACCACGCTGGAATTAACCATCGCCGCCATGACTTTCAGCATCATTATCGGAATTCCCATGGGGATCATCTCGGCGGTCCGGCACAACTCGGTTGTGGACGTGGTTACCATGCTGGTGGCAAACACAGGCGTATCAATGCCAGTCTTCTGGTTGGGGCTGATGTTAGCATATATCTTTGCCCTGGTACTCAAGGACACTCCTTTTCAGCTGCCTCCATCCGGCCGGCTCTCCCCTGGACTCAGCCCTGCCCCATTCGTTGAAGTTTGGGGATGGGAAATCACATCCAAAGGCCTGGTCAACGCCTTCGAATTCCTCAGCAATATGAATATCGTGAATGCCGTACTAACCGGTCGAATGGATGTTCTTCTAGATGCGCTCAAGCACATCCTCCTGCCGGCAATAGCGGTTGGCACAATTCCTCTGGCCCTGATCGCCCGCATGACCCGCTCCAGCATGCTGGACGTACTGGGCCAGGATTATGTGCGGACGGCGCGCGCTAAAGGTTTACCACGCAGCAGAGTTGTACTCAAACATGCCCTACGCAACGCCCTATTACCCCTGGTGACGATCATTGGACTTTCATTGGGCAGCTTCCTGGGCGGCGCGGTGCTCACCGAAACCATCTTTGGCCTGTCTGGAGTCGGCCGGATCTTGTTTGATGCCATCTCAGCCCGGGATTATGGCATTGTGCAATCATTTACCGTGGTGATTGCTATCTTTTTTGTGTTTATCAATCTGCTCGTGGATATTTCTTATATCTATCTCGATCCGCGCGTGCGCCTGGAGTAAGGCTTATGGCAGAAGTAGAAATCAAAATTGCTAAGCTGGAAGCCGAAGGACTGAGCACGGGTAAACCGGTAACCTTGTGGCGCACCGCCTGGCGCAGGTTGTTCAGGCGAAAATCAGCCATCCTGGGTATGATCATCCTGGGCTTGCTGGTTCTCGTGGCTATTTTTGCGGATGTATTAGCCCCGTATGACCCATACCAGGTTTTGATCGGCGTCGAGGATGTGAGGATGCGTCAGGATCCATGCATCCATCTGCTCGGCTGCCCGGAAGACCAGCCGCAGCATCTGATGGGTACGGATGGCAATGTACGGGATATGTTCAGCCGATTGTTGTTTGGCGCCCGTCTGAGTTTGATGATCGGCTTTACCACGGTCAGTTTCGCCATCGTCATTGGGACGGTGCTGGGGGCACTGAGTGGCTACCTGGGCGGCTGGGTAGATATCGTGATAATGAGGGTGATGGACGTACTGCTAGCTTTCCCCTCCCTGCTGCTGGCGATCGCGATTGTCACCATCCTGGGACCCGGCATCGAAAACGCTTTGCTGGCGATCGGTATCGTTTCCATTCCGGCTTACGCGCGGGTGACCCGCGCTTCGGTGCTGACTGTTAAACAGATGGAATTTGTGGATGCCTCACGCTCTTTGGGTGGCGGGACAGCATACATTCTATTTGGCCGCATCCTGCCCAACTCACTGACCCCGCTGATCGTTCAGGGCACGCTGGGTATTGCTACCGCCATCCTGGATGCCGCTGCGCTGTCCTTCCTAGGCCTGGGTGCCCAACCGCCCACCCCCGAATGGGGGACCATGCTGAGCGCTGAGCGCAACCAGGTTTTTACCGCTCCACACCTGGTATTTTACCCCGGTCTTGCGATCATGCTTACCGTGCTCTCTTTTAACCTGCTGGGGGATGGCATGCGCGACGCCCTGGACCCGCGACTGGCGCAAAAAGGCGAATAAATTGGATTTAGAAAGAGAAACCGAAGCGGTGCGGATGCATCGCTTCGGTTTCTCTTTCTTAAATTGACATTCTACCATAGAACAGCTACAATATTAACTTAACCCTGAATTTGGAGGCACGATGAGCAGCTGGCGTGGCAAATACGTCATCGGGCTAACTGGCAATATTGCCACCGGTAAGAGTGTGGTGCGAAAAATGCTGGAGCACCTAGGCGCTTATGGTATCGACGCAGATGCCCTGGGCCATCGCGCCATTTCCAAAGATGCTCCCGGCTACCTGCCCGTCTTAAAAACCTTTGGTAGATGGATGCTGGGACCTGACGAACAGATCGACCGCACCAAGCTTGCCCGGATTGTGTTCACCGACCCCGAGGCATTGAACAACCTGGAATCGATCGTTCACCCCCTCGTCCGCCAGGCCGTAGATATCCTGGTGAGTCGATCTAAAGAGCATGTAATTGTCTTGGAAGCAATCAAGTTGCTCGAATCTCCCATGCGCCAGAAGTGCGATAGCCTGTGGACCACATACACGCCACCCGAGATCCAATTAGCCCGCCTGATGCAGAAGCGCGGTATGACTGAAGCCGCTGCCCGACAGCGCATCACATCTCAAGCGCCACAGGAAAAGAAATTAACCGCTGCCAATGTGATTATCCGCAACCAGGGTACCTTCGAGGATACCTGGCGGCAAGTTACTGCAGCCTGGAAGACACTGTTCCAGAGCGAGGATGCGTTCCTGCCTCAGCCTGTAGTCTCCGCAACCAAAGGGCAGATGGTAGTCGAGAAGGCCCGCCCACACCAGGCCAGTGAGATCGCCGAGCTGATCAACCGCTTGAGCAATGGACGGCGCACCCTGAACAGCAGTGATATCATGGCTTCCTTTGGCGAGAAAGCTTTCCTCTTTCTGAGAATTGATAACCGCGCGGTGGGTCTGGTAGGCTGGCAGGTAGAGAACCTGGTAGCTCGCACCGATGATGTATACATTGATCCAATCCTTCCCCTGGAAAAAACTATGCGAGCCTTGCTGACTCAGGTGGAAGACGCCTCACGCGATTTGCAATGCGAAGCCACACTGTTATTTTTGCCAGATTCTCTCGCTCAACAAACCCAAGTCTGGAAAAACCTGGGTTACGAGCCGCGCACCAAACTAACCCTGGGAGTGCGCGCCTGGCAAGAGGCTGCCCAAGAAACTATTGGGGCTGGCGAGGTAATGTTCTTTAAACAATTACGAAAAGACCGGATTTTGAGACCTGTCTGATCGGTGAATCCTGATCGTGGAAGAACTCATTCGCAATCTCCTTGACAGTCTGGGGTTTCTATTCCAGCGCCTGACCTGGCTCAGTGTCGTTGACCTGGCGCTGGTAACCCTGCTTTTCTTTGCCATCTTGCGGCTGCTGCGAGACACTCAGGCGGTGGTTGTCCTGCGCGGTGTACTGGTGTTGGTCGTGCTGGTCAGCCTGTTAAGCAACCTGGATGTATTACCAGCTTTTGGCTGGCTGGTGCGCACTACCCTGCCGGCACTACTGCTGGCGGTTCCGGTTATCTTTGCGCCAGAGATTCGCCGCGCCCTAGAACGCCTGGGACGAGCAGGATTTCTGCTGCGCAATGAGAAAGCCAACCCTGGTATCCAAAACACTATCCGGGCTGTGGTCACAGCCGCTACCCGTCTTTCGGACCGGCGGCATGGCGCTTTGATCGTGATGCAGCGGCTGGACAGTCTGGAGGAATACGTACGCACCGGCGTGCTACTGGATGCACGAGTCACACCAGAGCTGCTCCTGCAGGTCTTTTTTCCCAATACCCCACTGCACGATGGCGCGGCAATTATCTCAGGATCGAGACTGGTAGCGGGGGCATGTGTAATGCCTCTTTCAGCCAGTGGTGTGCTAACCCGCTCGCCTGAACGGCAAATGGGTTTACGGCACCGCGCCGCCCTGGGTATCTCCGAGACCAGCGACACTGTGGTGGTTGTCGTCTCAGAGGAATCGGGTGCCATCTCCGTGGTAAATGATGGTCGGATGATCCGCCGGTTAGATGCAGATCGCCTGGAGAACATCCTGTTAGCCTTTTTCCGATCTTCCACTCAACCCATTAGTTTTCGAGAACGCCTGGTAGATATTTTCCTGGGCAAGCCACGGCCTGGTGGGGAGGCACGCTAAATGGTCAAAACGATCCTACGCTGGCTGGCCAAGAATCTTGGTATGCTGCTGACAGCCTTTGTACTGGCAATCATCGTTTGGGTATCGGCAGTAGTGGCGTCGGATCCTAATGAAGAGAATGTATTGGGGCACACCATCCCGGTAGAAATCATCGGGCAAGACCCGGGCTTACAGATCATCAGTGAAATGGAAAACGAAGTCAGCCTGACACTTAATGCGCCCAACTCTGTGTGGACAGAATTGAACGGCGATCCTGAATCGGTGCGAGCCTGGATCGATCTTTCCAACCTGGGATCAGGGGAGCATGAGGTGCCCATCCAGATCCAGATCGACCGGCGGTTGGTCCGCATAGTGCGACAGGATCCCGAGAGCCTGACCATCCAACTGGATACGATCGTCACCCAGGTCTTCCCGGTGACCATCCTGGTGCGAGGTACACTCCCTACCGGTTATGTAGCCCCGATTCCTTCAGCAAATCCAGCGCAAGTGACCCTGGTGGGTCCCGAATCGGTGATCGAACGGGTGCTTGAAGTGCGCGTCTCATTGGATATCAGCGGACTAGGTGAGACAGTCTTCCGGACCATGACCCCAGCAGCTGTGGACAGCGAAGGGCGAGTGGTGACCGGTGTGACCATCACACCGGCAACAGTCAGCGTGACCCAACCGATCACCCTGCTGGGCGGATACCGCTACGTCATCGTCCGGGCAGTGTCCTCCGGGCAGGTGGCGAATGGCTATCGCCTGACAAACATCTTTGTGTCTCCGGTAGGCGTGGTAGTTTTCTCAGCAGATCCACAGCTAGTGAATGACTTACCTGGATATATTGAAACCGAGCCGTTAGACCTGACCGGCGCTGAGGATGATTTTGAATCCCTGGTCGATCTGGCATTACCAGATGGGATTTCTGTGGTCGGCGACACCAAAGTGTTGGTGCAGGTAAGCATCGCTGCCATTGAGACGAGCCTGGCAGTCTCTCTGCCTGTAGAGGTTATCGGCCTAACGCCAGGATTGGCCGCTGTGGTTTCCCCAATGACAGTAGATGTGATCCTATCGGGTCCAGTACCTATTTTGGACAAGCTGGCGCCGGGTGATGTGCGCGTGGTCATCGACCTGACCGGTTATGAGATTGGCGTCTACCAGTTCATCCCGGTGGTAGAGATCCTACCCGAGCGTGTACAGAAAATTTCCATCTTGCCGGCCACCGTCGAGGTGACCATTACCAGCATGCCAACCGCCACCCCAACGCTTACCCCCACGCCCGGGCCGCCCGGCGCTCTTATTAGACCATAAAGAGATCGCATGCCAAAACCTGTTGTTGCCCTGGTGGGCCGACCCAACGTCGGCAAAAGCACGCTGTTCAACCGCCTGGCTGGTGAGCGCCTGGCAGTAGTGGACGAAATACCGGGCACGACGCGTGACCGGCTTTTCTGCGAGGCCGAGTGGACAGGGCATACATTTGACCTGGTGGATACGGGTGGGATCGACCCGACCCAGATCGGTCCAGGGCACAACAAACAACCGCTCTCAGTTGGCTCAGCCGACTTCATCCAACAGATCCGCACCCAGGCAGAGATCGCCATCCACGACGCGGATGCCGTCTTGTTCTTAACCGATGCAGACTCTGGGGTAACACCCGCTGACATTGAGGTGGCTAATATCCTGCGCCGTCACCAGAAAGAGGTCGACGGTAAGCTTATACCGCCCGTACTGCTGGTAGTCAATAAATGCGAAAATGAAAAGCGCCGCCAGGAAGCCCTGCAATTTTACGAGCTCGGGCTGGGCGAACCATATCCCATCTCCGCCATGCATGGCATTGGCACCGGTGATCTGCTAGATGCACTGGTTGCGACCTTTGAAAATATGGGCGAAGAGACGGAGGATGATTCAGTCAAAATCGCAATTGTAGGAAAACCTAATGTGGGCAAGTCCAGCCTACTCAACCATCTGCTGGGTGAAGAACGTGCCATCGTCAGCCCAATCGCAGGTACCACCCGCGATGCAATTGACACCCAATTGGTCTTTAATGACATACCCGTCACCCTGATCGACACCGCAGGCATCCGCCGCCGCGGCCGCATCGAGCCAGGGGTTGAAAAATACAGTGTCTTGCGCTCATTCCAAGCCATCGAGCGCTCCAACGTAGCCCTGCTGATACTGGACGCAAGTGTTGGGCTCTCTGCGCAGGACGCCCACATCGCTGGTTTTATTGTAGAAGCCTGGAAAAGCGCGGTGGTTCTGGTGAACAAGTGGGATGCCATTGAGAAAGACACCTACACCGTGGCTGAATACACCAAGAAGATCCGCCAGGAACTCAACTTCATGGACTATGTCCCGGTGCTTTTCATCTCAGCCAAGACCGGACAGCGGGTGGACCAGGTACTGCCATTGGCGTTGAAAGTACAGGGTGAACGGTTGATGCGTCTATCCACCTCCAAGATCAACCAGGTCTTGCATAAAGCTCAGGATTGGCACGCAGCCCCATCCCGCACCGGACAGCAGCTCAAGATCTTTTATGCCACACAGGTGCGCAGCGATCCGCCCACCTTCCTGGTGTATGTCAATAATCCAAAGCTGGCTCATTTTACCTATCTGCGCTATCTGGAGAACCGCATCCGTGAGGAATACCCGTTTACCGGCACGCCCATCCGGTTGGTGCTGCGACCACGCAGGTAATGCAGCTGCCCAGATCACGTCTCAGCATCTCTTAATTCCCCTTCCCTTGCCCCAACACTCAAGCGGTCTTATAATGCCTCATTCGGAGGAAATTTGGAAACACTTCAGTCAAACACCCTTGGCGAGCCAATCGAGAAGGATAAAAACAAGTCCAGCCCCATCAAATTCCTAGTTGATGTCCTGGAAACGCTAATATGGGCAGTCATCATCTTTGTGGTGATCAACGCAGTATCGGCGCGCATCCGGGTGGATGGCGCCAGCATGGAGCCAACCCTACACAATGGCGAGTTGATCATCATTAATAAGCTGGCATTCCGACTGGGCGAACCACAACGAGGTGACATCATCGTCTTCCACTACCCGCGCGACCCCAGCCAGGAATTCATCAAGCGCATCGTTGGCCTGTCTGGTGACCAGGTAACCATCACGGATGGCAACATCTATGTCAACGGGCAGCGCCTGGACGAACCGTATATCTCGATCAGTCCGAACTATTTGGGGAGCTGGGTTGTGCCCGAAAACCAACTCTTTGTGCTGGGAGATAACCGCAACAACTCGCGCGATTCGCATGAGTGGGGCACCCTGCCGATGGATTATGTCATCGGCAAAGCTCTCTTCATATATTGGCCTATTAATACCATGGGGATCGTCCTGCATGGTATCCCTCAACTGGTCACCCCTTAACTGGAGAGACGCATGCAGACCTTTTCGGAATTAATCACCCTGGCAGCCACTTACGAGCAGGAATTACCTCCCGCTCCGCCCACGTTCGAGCTTCCCCGCGGAGCACAGATCGCCAATTGGATCGACCACACCCTGCTAAAACCGGATGCCACGGCTGAACAGGTGAAAAAATTATGCCAGGAGGCGCTGGAATACCAATTTGCATCGGTATGCATCAATCCGGCTTTTGTGCCCCTGGCGTCTGGCCTGCTGGCCAAATCGCGGGTTAAAGTTTGCACAGTGGTGGGCTTTCCGCTCGGCGCCACCCTGCCTGAATACAAGGTCTTCGAGACATTGGCTTGCCTGAATTCCGGCGCCAGTGAGATAGACATGGTGATTAATATCGGCAGTCTGAAAGGCAAAGCCTACGGGCTGGTATTGAATGAAATCCAGGCGGTGGTTCAAACCGCCCATAACCAGGGTGCCATCACCAAGGTTATCCTAGAGAATGCCCTGCTCACCCGCCAGGAGAAGATCCTGGGCTGCCTGTTATGCAAAGCTGCTGGTGCAGATTTCGTTAAAACCTCCACTGGCTTTGGGCCGGGCGGGGCGACTGTGGAAGACGTGAGTCTGATGCGCCGCATAGTTGGAGCTGAGTTGGGGGTAAAAGCTGCCGGGGGTATTCGGAAACTGGCCGATGCTCAGGCGATGATTCTAGCCGGAGCAAATCGTCTGGGAGCCAGCGCAGGTGTTACAATTGTACAGGAAGCCCTTGTGTAAGGACTATTGATGACAACCAGCCAGAAACCACCTGCTGAAGACCAACCCAACAGCGACAGCACCAATACGCGTGTCTGCTCGGAGTGTCATGCTGGACTTTACCGGCTGCAATACCTAACTTACTTCACCTGGTTGGATGAAGAACTGGTCACGGTACCTAACTTCCCGGCCTGGGTATGCGATGTATGCGGACGGCGCGAGTATGACATTCGGGCGGTGAACTGGCTGAACACGCTGCTCAGCCCCAACGCTGGTCGACGCAAGACGCCGCGGCGCCGCAACCGAACCCGTCCGCGACCAATGGACCGCCCCCAACCTTAGTCACCACCCATTCCAAAGAGAGCCTTTACGGCCACTTCCCATCAGTCCAGCCAACGGCGACCCAGTAGAAGCGCGGCCAGGCTCTTGGCATCCTGTATCTCCCCAGATTCGATCATCCTGAACACATCTGCGACCGGCACTTCTTCCACTCGGATGAACTCGTCCGAATCGCCGGGTAATGGATCTGGATGCAGCCCAGTCGCCAGGAAGACGTACATTAATTCGGTAGAATAGCCCGGCGCCAGGAAAAACTCACCTATTTTTCGCAACTGCGCGGCTGCCATACCCGTCTCTTCCCGGATCTCACGCCGGGCACAGACCTCGGGCGGTTCACCGGGTTCCAGCGTGCCGGCGGGCAATTCCAACAGCTCCTGCCCAACCGCGTGCCGGTACTGACGTAAGAAGAGGATGTTCCCATGCTCATCTAGCGGCAAGATGGTGACCGCCCCAACATGGACGACAATATCCAGTGCAGCTATCTGCCCATCTGGCAGCTGCAGCTGGTCACGGCGCACATCGAAGGCGCGGCCACGGTATACCAGTTCACTGTTCAACGTCTGAAATTTCATCGGCTCAGCCTTATACTATAAAATTGGGGATCTATGGGAGCATGGCACCCATAAATCCCCAATTTCACAGGGATCATTTGAGGTTATGGAATGATAATCACATCGCCGGTGCTAAAATTGACTGGCCAACTTAAATGGTTTTGCAGGGCGATCATATCCGGTGAAACATCTCCAAAGGCACAGGCAATCGAGAAGATCGTTTCGCCAGCTGCTACAGTATAGGTGGCAGGATGGTCTATCAGAGAGCGTTCGCCGGGGAAGCTGCCGGACTGCGGAATAGACAGTACATATCCAGGTTGAAGGAAGGGGTCGCCACCCAGACCATTCAATACAAGCAGGTCCACAGGATTGACGTCAAAGCGGCGAGCAATACAATAGATAAACTCGCCAGGTTGCAATTCGTAGGTAGTCGGGCGTCCAGGAGTTGCCACAACATAATTCACCGGTTCAACGGGGGGGGTGCTAGCTCCCGGCACCGGTGAACTGGCAACCGGGACGGGGGCAACCGGTGTCTGTGTCACCGCAGGCTGCGACAACTGGGTTTCAATTGAAATAACTGGGGGGATGATCAGAGCCTGGGCAGTTTGTGTGCTGAGGGCACCGACATCAATCCCACCGCCAGATGTATCGGTGGCTCCAGGGATGGGAAAATTACCCCCGATCGGAGTAGCAGTTTCGGGCCCTCGTGAAGCTGGCATCTGGCAGGCTGCCATTGTAAAGGCGAGCACACCAACAACCAGGAGAATAGCCGATATACGGATCAAGCGTTGGGTAGTCATAATTCAATCTCCTTGTTCACAGGTGCCATAACAACGTGCAATATTCATGCCAAACAATGGCCCTGAAGAATTCATTTATTAATGATACTAGCATAATCCAGGAAAATGGTCAAGCAGAACGGGAGCAGGTATCCGGAGGAGGCTGGTCAATCATCTGCCTCGAAGGACTGTCCCTGAGCAAATCCAACACCCTTGATGAAGCCGACTGCCCGTTCCGTGAGCGGGTAGGCGCGCTTGAGCTCATCCCAATAGACAGGGCTGTGGTTAGGATGTCGCCGATGGAGCAGTTCATGAGCAATCACGTAGTCCACCACCCAATCAGGCCAGTTGCGGATGCGGGCGCTGATGCGAATATGTCCATCGGTGGGACCGCCACGCGAACAGCTGCCCAGGCGCTGTTGCATATTATCCACCCAACGAATCGCCAACCAATGCAGCCCTCCCCCAAAATGCTTGCGGTTGATCTCTTCAGCGCGCTGCTGCAGGTCGCGGTCGATACGGCGGGCGGCCAGATTTTCCGCCCGTTCCATGTGGCGCGTGAGCTGCGTCAGCAGTTCATCGATCGCCCGGCGGTTCAAGCGCACAGGCACGCGCACCAACAAACTGCCATCCGCCTGGCGTACCCAGCGGGAATTCTTTTTCAGCCGTTTGTCGCGCTTCACGATCACGCTGACTGGTTTACCAGCGTTATCCTGGATAGTGTAATGCAGGTCGGGCATGTGCGGGTCAACCGGTTGTGCGGAATCCAGGCAGTTCTTCGATCCGCTCGCCGATCTTCACCAGTTGGAAGGGCATCCAGGCAACACCACAGAAATCCAGCAAGATCTCCTTTTTAAGAGGGGTGATAGGGATCTCAGTGAGCTGATTGGCAACCTCTCCCCAACGGTCGTTGATCTCTTGCGAGGCCGCAGCTTTTTCTGCTTCCAGGGCAGCTAACTGCTTCTGAAACTGCTCGATCGCATCTTGCGACTCTTCCACATCCGCTTTGGCCTGGGATGTCAACCTGCGGCGGGTCATCGAAGTGGTCAAGCGGCGTTTGCGGCCAATCCCAATCAGGCTGGCGACGTTCTCCAGGTGGGTGGTGCCCTCCTCTAACCGGCGCTGCGAAAACTCGGACTCATCCTGCTTGAGCTCGCGCTCTTCACGGGTTAGCTTATCTTTCAGCGACCGCAGCTTGGTTTCGAAGGAAGCACTGACCTTCTTCAGCTCTGCGTCGCGACCCTGACGGGCTGCCTCGGCACATTGCTTGCGAAAATCTGCAACACTGACCTGCGGCCCAGCAAACTGCTTAAGCGCCTCATTGGCACGCACGGTCACTTGCGACGAGCGGTAGACCCACTCTACAAAATCCTTCTGCAAAGCGGTCATAGCCTTAGCATCGGAGAGGGGTGTTTCCAGAGCGGCGTAGCGGGCAAGCGGGTCAGCCTGGGCTCGCAAGGCTTGCGGCTGGATCGGGTCGCAGGCATAATCCTCCCAGCGCACCAGCCCGCGCCGGTCTGGCGTGGGCACCAAAACGGTCCGGTAAAGCTCATAATCCAGGTTGTACTTCCGATTTACAAAGCGAGTATTAGCTTGCGCCAGCAGCACTGGGCGGTAGAGAATCCCCTGGTTGATCACCTCCGGCGGGAAGGTGCGACCGACAGCCTCGAATGCCTGGGTGAAAGTCAGGTTATTCGGTAGGAAATACTCCATCACGCCGGATGGAACTGCCTGGCGCGTGGCAGAACCCAACCCCGCGGCTGAAGGTTTGCCACCCCCAGGTGGAACGGCAGCTGCGGAAACAGGGAAAACGGGTACTGGCTGAGTATCCGAATCGGGGACAACTGGGACTGGCTGGTATTGATCCAGAGGCGTGGCAGGTGACTGGGCTGCGGTTGAGATGGTGGGACCTGGACCTGCCTGAGCTCCCGCCAGCCGGTTCAACGCTGGGATCTGTGTGCGAGTCAGTGGACCGGTCAGATAGTTCATCGCCCAGCGGGTTCCGAAGAGCTGTGGCCCTTTGGCATGTACGTTGTGCAGCAGGAAGACACGCTTGCCCAGTGTTGAGATCAGCCGGTCATACTGACTGCGATCGAGTCCGCCAGACATAGCACTGTCCAGCCCGTCCAGCAAGCGCTGCTTATCCTGGTCGGTCTGCAGTTTACCGATCATCCACGTGCCGGCATTGGACAAACCTTTATAGTCCACATCCACCGGGTTCTGTGTGACCAGTATTTGCCCCACGCCGAAGGCACGGGCTTGCTTGAGCATGCGCATCATGGGCTGTTTAGAGGGGGGATTGCTGACCGGTGGGATATAACCAAAGATCTCGTCAAAGTACAGGATGGCGCGCAGGCTAGGTGTGCCAGTCTGGGTACGCATCCAGGTCTCCACCGCGGAATACAATAACGTGACGAAGAACATGCGCTCGGCATCACCCAGGTGTGCAATGTAGAAGACGCTGTGGCGGGGGCGTCCGTCCTGCCCGTAGAGCAAGCTAGGAATATCCAACGGTGTGCCTTCGATCCACGTCTGAAATGCCGGGGCAGCCAGGATGTTGTTGAGCAGCATTGCCAGCTCGAAACGGTCTCTCTCAGGGAAGAAGGTATCGACATCGAACACGCCCAGTTTTGGGAAAGGCGGATTCTGTGTCTGCAGGATCAGCTCGGTCAGGTCCAGGTCATTACCCTTGCTCCATGCGTGTTCAAAGATGTTCGCAAGTAAAATGTGCTCCCGCGAACGCACCGGGTCAATATCGGTCAACCCTACCAGCCCCAGCAGAGCGGTAGCCGTGCTGGAGATCTTCTCGCGCAAGAGCTCACGATTGGCTTCCCAGGGGATAGCCGGGGCTTTAAGCGTCGCCAGGATGCTAATCGGGATACCGGCATCAGATCCCGGCGTATAAACAGCGAAATGGGCGGCGTTTTTCAGCGCCAGTACGCGCTCCGGGCCGATCTCCCAATCCGCCAATCCATTCCTCCACAGTGCAGACGCTTCAACGGCGGCCTGCTCAACCGTCTTTCCGTCACGGCGGGCTTGGTCAGCGTTGATCCAGGGCTGAAAATCCGCCGGCAGCAGGTCGGGGAAATGCAGAAGGGTATTGGTCATATCGCCCTTGGGATCGATCATCAGTGCCGGGACGCCATTCAAGGCGGCTTCTTCCAATAGACCGATGCACAGACCCGTCTTGCCCGAACCGGTCATCCCCACTACCACCGCATGCGTGGTCAGGTCAGCCGGGTCATAGAGCAGGGGCTGATCGGTCAACTTATTTTGCTGTGGGTCGAAGACACGGCCCAGATAATAATCTCCCTTGGTATCCATGAGCGCTCCTATTTATCGATTTTGAACTGAAAACAATTATGCCACCCTAAGCTTCATAAATCAAGCGAAGCTATAAAGAAGACCTGTCGAGGACAGCGAGGAAGGTTGGCAAGCTGCCGATGAAAACCTGTCTGGTCTGGTTCTAGGGCTGCGCCAGTCCATATACCCGGTGAAACTCTGCCAGGAATTGAGCAGCCACCACCGGGCTGTGGATCACCAACACATTCTCGTCGTTGCGTTGCTCCGCACTGGCGCTGAAGTTATACGAGCCGGTGATGACAATCTGGGCGTCAATAATGATCACTTTATGATGCATGTGGTTTGGATTGCCATCCAGGCGGACAGCCAGACCGGCATCCAACAAACGGTCAAACTCGGAACCAATATTTGAGTTGTATTGATCCTCCTCGAATACGCCCTGAACTGCAACTCCCGACCCGGCAAGCGTCAGGATGAGGTCGGCAAGCTCATTCGAGGTGAAAGAATAGGCAAGGAAATAGACACTGTCCTGCGCCTCACCGACCAGCTCCAAAAGGTGCGCCAGCACGCCATCATCCGGAGAAAAATATACCTCCAGCGGTATGCCGTCCACGGTCACCTGAGAGTTGGGCGTATTGGCGGGTGAGAGTGGGCCGAATTGATCGTTCAGGAACATCTCCTCGAATTCGACCGTATAATCTTCTGCCAATTGGGTGGAGTAAATGCGCACCAGGTTGTTATCGTTCAGGTAAGCACTACTGGTGGAGAAATTGGTCGAGCCGGTCCATACTTCCCAGCCATCAATGACCACAAATTTGTGATGCATCAGACCCTCACCTCGATCACCCAGGACGGGGATACCCGCATCGCGCAGCTCCTGGATCTCGGGCTCGTCTATGTTCTCGCTCTCGGTCACCAGGCGCACTCGCACACCGCGCAGATGGGCAGCGATCAACGCATCGCGCAGGCTCCACAAATTCAGGTCATAGATAGCCATATCCACTGAAGCGCGCGCGGCGGCGATGGCAGCTGCCAGGGTTTCGTCAACCCCACCGCGGAAGGATGGTGCGGATGGGTCGGTCGGGTCTGTGAAATATATGCTGAGTGAGCCAGCTGGCTCGGGAATGGCGACCGGCGGATTGTCTGTCGTCACCAGCGACTCTCCGAGCAAACAGGCGCTGGTAATAAATGCCAGCACCAATAAAAGGAAAATTTTCCGGAGGGAGGCAGGCTGTGGCAGAAGCTTCACTGCTGTATCCAGGCTTTCAGGGCAGTACCCACAGCGCTGGTTCAAACAGACTCACCTGGATCTGTACCTGCTTGAGCATATCGCTGCGGTTGGCTTCGATCGCCAGGACGATGAACTCTGCCAGGGCGGGCAGGTCAGCCGGGGAGAGGGTCACTGGCTCGATGGGTACAGCTGGACCGGGTGTCATAGTAGGGGGATTCAGCAGCAGGTGCGGGCCCAATTCTGCCAGGGTTTGCAGAGGGACTTCAAAGGCAGGGATGAAAAAGCGCCGGGGTTGAGACCATAACAAGCGGGCATCGCCAGCTTTATCGGAAAACGTTGAAAAGGTGGCGCGCTGCAGGAGGACGCGGCCATCGGCCACCCAGAATGGCTTGCCTTTCTTGACAGGATCGATCCCAGCGGCGTACTGCACTTCAAGGGGCACCAGGCCGCGGGCTTCTGTCTCGTCCAGCAGCAGAGCCTGGCCACAACGGGCGCATACCCAGGCTACCTCGTCAGACCCGGCAGGGAGGGGGGTATCGCACTTGAAACACACCAGGGGGATGAGTTCTACTCGTTGAACCACGCTGTCACTTCCTCAACCTGTTTGAGTATATCTTTCCCGGAATTCAAGTTCAGACCCATGCTCTTTGACCCAGAGCGGTATTCGTACTGCTCGCCGTAGCGAAATTTGCGATATGCCGCAGCCATCAGGCCAAAACCGATGACCACCGCGACCAGCCCGGCAATGAACAGACCACCTGACCCATCACCATCTGATTGCAGCGCCAGATACCAGAGCAAGGCAGAGGCATCGATCGCCAGGAAAACTCCGGCAGCCATCCCACCTACCAGCATGGCTGCCCGGTACAGCGTATTCCCAGGGGCTTTGCCATACAACACTTTCCCAGAGTATCCGTCTACAACCACCTGGAAGGAGCGCTGACGATAAACGTAGCGCATCACCCACAGCGGGTAATATACCAGGCCTGAACGCTGACGGACAAAGCGCACAAATTTCTGGGCAATGCGATCCAGCCCAGCCGAGCGCTGCACACGATCGTTGAATTCCGCCTCGGCCGCAGTGCGGGCATCACTGGCTGAGCCGACCGGCTCGAAGACCATGGCATGGTCATAGAGGGCGTCGGGGTCAAAAGGTTCCAGTGGCTGCTCGCCCAGCGGAATGGTATTGACACCGAACTCGCCCACATCACAGGCCGCGCCGTTCCAGGTCATATCCTGCACCACACGCACCTCACGGGGTTTGTAGGTGGTCTTATCGCCGCTGCGCACACGTTTCTGGCCAAAGATCCAGCCCAGCGCACGCGTCCAGCTCGTCCAGAAGGGCAGGTAGACCACCAGCGCCTCGCTGACCTGGGACTGCTTGAGGGTGTCCCTGGCAATGGCAGCGCTGCCGCCCAGGAAGCGCTGCAATGCATCGACAGCCTGGGCGTGCTGGATGCGCTGCGGAACCTGGTAGCGTCGCATTCCCCGCTCCCCGCGCACCAGGCTGCGCTGCTCGCAGTATGGGCAGCGCACGATGACCTGACCCTCTGGGATGGGCACCATGCCGCCGCAGCGTGGGCAGGCTAAACCTTGCAGAGTCTCTGGATCGCTCATATCTTTGCCGCCACCCAGGCTGCCACCGCCATCAGCAATGGCGCGGCCACGATCCCGCCAATCAAACAAGCCAGCGTACCCAACCAGAAGGTCTCTTGCCCGCCTACCAGGATGCCAATGATCGGGAAGGCTGCCAGGCAAAGGAAGACCAGTGCTGATACAACCGCGATGGTTTGGTAGGGCGCTTCGGCTTTGGCCGGATAAATATTGGCATATACTCCACCGGTGCCGCCCTCCACCAGTGCCAGGAATTCCGTCCCCTGGAAGCGGTACTTGAAGGCATACAGCGGGATGTGCACCACAGCGCGCTCGACGATCTCATTTTTTGGGATATTGCGCTGTTCCAGCCAGCCCAGGGCAGCCTCAAGCGGCACACTCGGCTCGACCGCTTCCGGATCCAGACGGCTTTCATACTTGCGCAGGTCGCCTGCCGGCAGCTTCAGCCCGCGCAGCTCGCTGACCGAGATGGCCGCGCCCGGCTCCAGCAGGATCTCTTCCTTGCCGTCAGGCTGACGACGTTTGAAATACCAAAGCGGAAAATACTCAAAGGTCATCCCGACCAATTGTGATTTCTTGTCCAGGTCTTTGACCGTCTGATTGCCCGCCATCCAACGGAAAAGCGCCTGGCGAGCCTTGCCTTCGTCCAGGGTGGACGCCAGGTACCAGTGAAATACCACCTGGGATTTATCCAGGTATACGGTTGAGCTGCAATATGGGCAGGTGAGGAAGATCTGGTCCTGGTCGGGATGCAACTGACCTCCGCATTGGGTGCACAGCAACGGATGGGAAATTGGAGCAGGTGCATCACTCATGCAGGCGATTATAGCAGAATTCAGATAATAAAAAATCTGCGGGACAAATCCCGCAGATTTTCTAAGTTGCCAGCAGGTGGACAGAAAACCTAATCTGCGCCCGGTGCCGGGACACTGGCGGTCAGCACCGGCTGTGGGGCTGTCGCCAGCCCGAAACCAGCGTACATTATGATCACGCCCAGGAATTCACTCAGGTAGAGCCAGTCAGGCAGACCAGCTCGTAAGAACGATCCGCCCATGGCGGGCAGCATGGCACCAGCAGCAATCAGGATATTGCCGAACATGCGGTTCGCCAGCACTTTCTTACGCCAAAAGAGGAAGGCTGAAAAGAGCGCTCCGCCGACCAGGGTCAACGTCCCGTAGATATTTAGCAGGATAGTCAAGGCAATCATCGGACCGGTGCGAGTAAGGATCTCCTTGTACTGAGCTGAGACCGGTTCAGTGACGTGGAAATCGGCTGCCGATCTGAGCGGGGCGACCAGCACGAACCCCAGCGCAGCCAGGCTGACCAGTACCAGTAAAATATTCAGCGCTTTTGCTACCCCGCCTCGGCGCACCAACAGGTTCACGCTTCCCTGACCGAGCCAGGCGGCAGTGAGCATAGCCCCACACAGATACCACAGCTTGAGGGCGAGCCCGTTAAAGGCAACAGAGAGAACAATCTCCATCCCGGTACCCAGGCCGTAAAAGACCAGCCCAAATCCCCACAATAATAGATGCACCCGACCGCGCTGGCGGTAGCGGTTGAAGACCGCCAGGGCAAAAATCAGGGTAATAATGGTAGAAAGTACGGGTAAGTAATGCATGTTTCGCTCCTTTGGAAAAGGGATCTCTAAATTACAACCATCAATCGCCCAAGCCTGCTGAGATAACAATCAGTATACTGACGACCAACGCCAGCAAGATCAGCAGCAAGAGGGCAGGCACCAGCTGCGCTACCCAGGCTGGCAGACGGAAACGCTTTGTGGGACGCATCAGCGCGCCCCGCGTTGAAATGCTTCGTAGGTCTCGAGCAGGGTGAGCATGATCAGGTCGGAGAAGGTGATCATCTTGCGCACCATCTCGGCCCAGGCTTGTGGAGAACGGACACCGGAGGTTTCATAAGCAATCAACACGGAATCCATCACGGCGGTACGGAAGAATTGGAAGGCGTGAGCAGCCTCCACGCTGGTCAGTCCGCAGCGCTGACCGCGTGAAGCATATTCATATCCCAGCGAGCGCGCCTCTGCTTCCATACCCTCGCTGGTCGAACTCAGGTGGCTGGCCAGCGCCATCACCAACGAACGACCACTCTGGCGGTACTGGTTGCGCGCTTCATCGTCAAGCTTGCGATACCAGACCTGGTTCTCCAGGTGGCCTTCACTGATCTGCAGGCGGGCGGAGCGCAGCATACCCAAAAACACAGTATTGGACTCAGGGATAGCCTGTTGGTTGCGCGAGCGCTGCCACTGCTCTAAATCACCACGATGAAAACGGCGGTGCCCGCCCTGCGTTCGCTGAGCTGCCAGATGGCCATGGTCAGCCCAAATACGCACAGTTCCTGGATGCACGCCCAGCAACTCGGCTGCCTGGCTCAAGCTCAACCAATCATCGCTCATAGTTTCTCCTCATCTGCAACCATCCCAGCTTAATCGCCCAGTGAAGCACGTTCTACCAGTGTCAATTGTTCTGCCTGACGGCGGAAATCGTTCACGCTGACCCAACTAAGCATCCACAACGAAACCAGCATCATCAGCGCCATCAGACCAAAGACTATCTGATAACCGGCAAGCGGATCTTGCACCACCTGCGAAACGGTATCACGCAGTGCACCCCCCAGTACCGATCCCACCAGCCGCGAGATGGCATTGGCCATACCCCAGGCACCGATATACAGCCCTACATTGCCAGCTGTGGTCATATCCAACATCAGCGACAAGTTAGAAACAGTGGACAACCCGGTGCCCAATCCCAGCAACACCAACCCGGTGTAGAAAATACCGGTAGAATGGCTGAACCCGCTGATCACAATGAGGGTAAAACCGGCCAGTGCACCCAGCCCACCGACGCGCGCCACCAATTTTTTGTTCAGGCGCCCCTCCAGCATCCCGGCGACCAACAGCGCGGCAAGCATGCAGGTCCCCCAAATGGAGGTGATGCGGGTGGTCTCACGCACAGACATGCCAAAGGCCTCAGCGCCGAAAGGCTCCAGCAAAATATCCTGACCCAGGATCGCAGCCAGCAGGATGATGAGATACCAGAAGAAGAAAGCCGCCTGGCGGTTGCTGGTGACTGCCCGGAACATCGTCCCCCAGGTGTAATTGTCAGCAGGCATCAGATCGGCTTGAGCACGCTGTTCCAGGCGAAGGAGGCCTAACAGCCCCAGAATCAGGGCGACCAGCCCGACGATCCAGAAGGCGCGCAGCAGAGCTTGCGGCGTGTACGGGTCGACCATGTGGCTCAAACTGATGGCGGTGAAGATGATGCTCACGATCATCATAAAGAACATGACAGCAATGGTCTTGGAGCGCCCCCCCTCGCCGGAAATCTCGGTGGCCAGAGATAGATAGGAAACCGCTGACAGGTTATAGCCCATGCCCCAGGCACCAAAGGCCAGCACCCCCAACGCCAGACCCGCCCAGAAGTTCTCTGCCATAGCGAAGGCAGCATAGGGTGAGAGGATCACCCCTGCTACACACAAGAGCAGGCCAAGAAGGATGTAGGGTGTGCGGCGCAGACCCAGCAGTGGGTGACGGTCGGCAAACGAGCCAATGGCCACCTGGATGGGTGAGAACAGGTAGGGCAACGAGGCCAGCACCGCCACCAGCGTGGCGGAGAGGGCCAGCTCTTTGATCATCACCCGGTTGAGGGTACTGTTGATCGGCACCAGGGTCATAGCGACCGCCAGGTGGATCAGGCCGAGTTGGAGACGTTGACGAAGCATGGACAGCGGTCCTTCAGCAAAATATGGCTCAAATGTATCAGGGAAAGATGAGACTGGCTATGTAGATTTACTGAGAATTTGAATAGAAAATGCTTAGGATTAGGGAGATTTTTGGCAGTGATCAGTGGTCAGTTATCAGTGATCAGTGGGCGGGGAGGGAGGGGTTCGTGAAAAAACGCAAAGACCCCGCGGTAAGCATGCGGGAGAAGGCAGAATTTTTTGAATATTGACAAAGAAAATCCCCTGCCTGGATCTCAGGCAGGGGAGGAAATTGCCTTTTTTTTTCGGACTTTAATCTTCCAAATCCCATAAAGATAGATGGACCACCCGGTATGTGAAGTTGGTCGTCCACTGCGGGCTGACAAATAAGCCGAAGCGGCCAAACTCATAGGTGTCGTCAAAGACCTGGGCAATCTGGTATCCGTTGGCATAGATGGTCAGTGTATCGCCAACTGCCTGGATGCCCATGGTATTTTGTTGGTTCTGTCCAGTGAGGATGCGCTGGCTGGGGGTCAGGCTCACCAGGTCCTCGGCGGTGTAAGGATTGGCACCGTCCAGGCGGAAGACCCACAGCTGCCCATCGCAGGTGAAGGCGACCACATAGCCATACGAGACGCCTGCCCTGTGCTCCGGGCCGCGGATGATCAGGCCGTAGGCATCCTGCCCCGAGCAACTGGCCGAGTTAAAGGTGGTTTCCAGGTAGAAATCGCTCAACTCGCGCCAGGTGAAGTACCAGGTGCTGAAGCCAGGCAGCTTGCCGGTAACATAGAAGCGAGAGCTATCCACGGTCATACGGATGTAATTGGTGTTGGGCAGCACAAGGTTCTCATTCCACCAATCCGAGACCTGGCTGCCATTCATAGGATCTTCAAAATCCGGTTCGCCGTAGACCATAACAGGATCGAACGGACCGGAAGGCCGCGGGGACAGGGGTGTTGCGGTAGGCGGTGGGGACAGAGGTGTTGCGGTAGGCGGCATTGCTGTGGCGGTTGGGGGCAGGGGTGTATGTGTAGACACAGCAGGAACAACAGGCACAACAGAGGTTTCGGTTACTGCAGGCAGCGGCGTGAGACTGGGCAGGATGCCTGTGTCAGTCGGGCCGGCGGTCGGAACAGGCCCAGCATCCGGAAAGGTACCAGGCGCAGTAACTACCGGGAAGGTGGTGGCGGTGGGGGGAGGCGGCGTACCACGGGCGGGCAGCGTGCAGCCGGTGACCAATAGGGAAATCACCAGGAGCAGGGCGAAAAGGACGATACTCTTATTCATGATATTCTCCTTCAAGAATCATCTCGCAATAATACGTTAGTATATTCTACATCATTAGCACAAAACGCGGTGGTAAACAACCGCGGAAAAAATGGTAGTTGGATCCCATGCAAGAATCAGACCAAACTTTTCTTGATGTGGGAATGTGGGATGAGCCTGCAGCGCATGGGAGAGGGATTATCCCCAAAACTGGATGTGGGCAGGCACAAGCGGCTGCCATTTTGGAATGAAGATACCCCCTAAAACACTGTAATTATCCCCTCAAGGCCACGCAATTCCTTATACAAAGCTTCCAGCTGCGCCTGGCTGTGGACAGTCACGGTGACGTTGACGGACAGGTAATTTCCGCCCCGGCTAGATTGCACGTTGACCGCAGCCTCGGTCAGCTCGGGAAGAAGCACCTGCAGCGCGGCTAAAACCTTGGCCGGGAACCCCGGCAGGGCGTGACCTATTGCCCGCAGGGTGAACGTTGCTGGAAAGGTCATTAGCGATCGGGGAGCTTCAGGATGGCGGCGACGCGGCATGCTAAACTTCGTCAGGCAAGTCGATCATGCGCCAGTGGGAGCCGGTCGAAGAAGGCGATGGCTGGCCGGCTGGACGTAGGCTGGATGGGAGGGGTTGGGGAGTACGCAGAGGTCACAGGATTATCCTAGCACAGCTCGGCGATCAGGCGCTGCATGTGTTCAAAATGCGAACCCTTCCAATAGATCTGGCTGCAATCCGGGCAGCGACTGAACTCGTCAAAATACAACCTGGTCAGAGGCTCCAGTCGGTCCAACACGGCATCTTTGCTGACCGGCTGTAGCAGGCCGTTGCAGCGCAGACAGCGCCGAAAGGGATGCACCTGGCTGCAGAGATCAAATCGCTGCATAACCTCGCGGATCTGCTGCCCAGGGTCAAGCTGACGCACACAATAGCCACGCGGAATAACTTTGCGCATCAACAACCGCCGATCTCGGGTCAGCAGGATGCGCCGCTCAGCTGCGGAGATGTCTGCTAACTCGGCATCCTGATAATCATTGCGGTACAGGGAGTCAAAGCCCAACATGCGCAAGGAGGCTGCCAGGCGGCCCAGGTGATTATCCAGAACAAACCGCCTCCCCTGTTCGGGAAGTGTTTCCTGCTCCTGCGGGTAGAGATCGACCTGATTGCCCTCACAAAGGCGGACCGATATCTCTGCTGCCTGTCCATCGACCAGCACCAACCCCACTTCCAGATGAGGCACACCCAGCGCCTCAATCAGGTGTTTGAGCGATTGGTGGGGCTCAAATGTGTATACAAAGCGGGTTTCTTTCTGCCTGTGAGGCAGAAAATCGTTCAGCGCGCCATGGAAATATAAAGCTGCGCTCAGCATAGCGTTGGGCAGTCTCCCGGTCAGCCTTTTGCCCGTTTTCTCCGGGATGGCGTAGCCAGTCCAGGGAATTCCGGCGCGCCGATCGCCCGCATGCGCTGCTCCTCGGTCAGGCGGCTGATGCGCGGAGATTCAATCCATCTGCCCCCCTTTAAAGCCTCGGTTGCCATACGAACCGCCTCATCCGGGCTGTTGGCCCACAATGCCCTGGCAAATGGCTCAATGGCAGTAGCCGGCATCACGCCGGTCTTTTGTTCCTTACGGATCCCCTGCCGGTTGGCAAACAGCCCTTCTACCCAATACTGTTCCATGTGCAGCCTCCTTGGAACGGGATCAATCCTCAAACATGCCGGGTGGCGCCTGCACCGCCACCACCTCACCGCGGGCGCACACCTGCCCCTGTGCAGAGAGGGTCGCTTCCATCACCACCTTGCGGCCTTTGATCTCTATCACCCGGGCACGCACTTCCAGCGGAACACCCAGCGGGGTAGGCTTCAAATAATCCACCTTGAGCGAGGCGGTGACAAAACGGAATGCCGGCAGTGTATCCATCGTCCTACCAGCGGCATGGTAGCTGGCCGCAGCAGCGGTGCCGGTACAGTGACAGTCGATCAGCGAAGCGATCAGTCCGCCGTAAACATAGCCCGGGATGGCAATATGCTCCGGGCGCGGCTGGTAGGTGCAAACCGCCTCGTCGCCAAGCCAATAGCTCTTGATCTGCAGGCCGCGTTCATTCAGTCGCCCGCAGCCATAGCAGTAGCTGACATTATCGGGATAGAAATCCTGGATGGGTTTCTCGCTCATTTTTGGCTCTCCTATCTCACGCGCGGCCTGGGTGAGCACGACAAAGGCCTGCTCCACCAGGTGATCTAATAAAGTCCAACCGGCTGCATCCGGAGTTTGCCCCTGTTCATAAGACTCCAGCCAGCGTAATAAAGACCCACGTAATCCGCTGGCACGGTGCGCCCAAACGGAATCCGCCGAGAGGCGCTCTAAACGGGCGGTCAGCTGGCGAATGAGTGCAAGGCGCTCTGCCGACGAATATTCGGGTGCTGCCATGAATCGTTGACTGGTCATGTGGGCAGATCAGGCCAGGCATTGTCCGCAGAATAAAATAAAGCTACCACACGATCGGCCGCTGTGGGGTCATTTTAATCAACAGATTCTCGGGGTCGCGCATCCAGGACTGCGGCTCAAGCGCCATCACCCCCTCCGGTCCCATGTACTTGGTGTAGATGTGCTCAGACATGGTATGCACCAGGCTGCGTGGCTGGGTGACCAACTCAGCCTGACCTTCGAGCAGGACTGCCTGAAGCTGGCTGTCCGGCTGTTTTGGCTCGAGCAGGACTGCACAGCGGGGATTATTCATCAACTCGCGTACCTTGCGGGTGCTGGTAAACGCACTGATCCAGATACTGGTCCCATCCCAATAGAACCAGACGATGGTAAGATGCGGCTGCAATGTCTTTGGATCGGTCGTCGCAAGGCGAGCCAGCACCGGTTGGGTCAAAAGGGCTTGCATGCGGGCTTCTTTTTCCGGGTCCATGAAATCCTCTCGGCCTTAGTATAACCTGATTCCCCATAGAATCACGAGAGCCGGGCATCCCAAGCCCGGCTCTCTCACAGAGGAGAGGAAAATGACCCGTATGGCACCATGATAGCAGAGCGGTGGAAATCCTGCTTGACGTTTAGCCTACATTTACCCGACGGTAAACCGACAAATCCAGGCGAATTGCCAGGTTGAAAGGTCACGAGGCTGGATCATTGCGCTGCCAGGCGCTGATGTGCCTGGTCCAGCAAAGCCTGGACTTGTTGAGGGCTGGCAGCGCCCCCGCCCTGGGCAATCTGGGCATCTCCACCTCCCCGCCCCCCGACTTCAGCCAACAGCGCCTGGAGCAGCTGACGGGCGTCCAGGCCAGTATCCACAGCACATGCAGCGATGAGCGAAACTTTACCATCGGCACAGTTTGCCAGCAAGCCTGCCACCCCAGGAAACTCTTTCAGTTGCTCTGCCAGAAGGCGCAACTCATTCACCGGGCGTCTCTCAAAGCAGGCGGTCACCAGGCGAGACTTACCATCTGGCCGGGCTTGCTCAGCCAGGGAGCGGGCCTCCCAGCCCAAGCGCTCCAGTCGCAGCGCATCCAACTCGCGTTGGGCTGAGCGCAGTTGTTCAGCCTGGCGTTGCACCGCTTCAGGCAGGTCAGGATAACCAATATTCAATTGTGCAGCCAGATCTCCCAGGATGGTATGGTACTCCTGGAAGGTTCCCAGCGCCTGTTCCCCGGCGATGAAATGCACCCGGGTTTTTTCGTTCTGCCGTTCGGTGCGCAGAATCTTGACCACGCCGATGATGCCGGTATACGGCACATGCGTGCCCCCACAGGCTGAATGGTCGAAACCATCAATCTCGATGATGCGGATGTTGTCAATAACCTTGGGCGGGCGGCGCAGTGGAACTTTTTCCAGGTCCTGCGGCGAGACGAAATAGGATTTCACCGCCCGGTTCTCGTAGATCACCTGATTAGCGAGAAGTTCAACGCGCTTTAGATCCTGCGGTCTGAGCTCTGTGTATGGGAAGTCAACCGTGGATGGGGTGTACCCGTTGATGTTAGCCGAAAGGGTTCCCAGTCCCAGCAGGCGCAGGAAACACTGGCTGAGAAGGTGTTGGGCGGTGTGATGCTGCATATGGCGCAGACGCCGCCCGGCATCGATGCGAGCCGACAGCAGGCCAGCCGGGACTTCTCGATCCACCACGTGCACCAGTACCGGCGGGTCGCCTTGCTTAAAGACCTCCAACACGCGCGCCAAGCCGAGACTGCCGGTATCCGATTCTTGCCCACCGCCAGTTGGATAAAAATAGGTGCTCTCGAGGATCAAGCCCAGACGACCATCGGGCAGGCTGATCTGCTCGCGCACCACAGCATCGAACTCCAAGCGGAGAGGGTCCGCCTGGTAGAGAAGTTGCCCATCCATTACAGCCAATCCTTCTTAGCAAAGAAGAGCCCGACAGCAAAGGCAATCGCCATGGATAAAACCACTGTGAACAGGAATGCCAACGGATGAGTCATAAAGGGCAGCTTGACGTTCATCCCATAAAAGCTGGCGATCAAGGTCGGTAGGCTGAGGATAATGGTGATGGAGGCCAGGAATTTCATCACCCCGTTGAGATTGTTAGAGATGATCGAGGCAAATGCGTCCATCATGCTGCTGAGAATGTTGCTGGTAATATTCGTCATTTCAATGGCCTGCTGGTTCTCGGTGATGACATCTTCCAACAAATCTTCGTCTTCCGGGAAGGTCTTAAACTGGCTGCTGCGCTGCAGGCGTTCCATCATCAGCTCGTTCGATTTAAGAGCAGTAGTGAAGTAGGTCAGGCTCTTCTGGTATTTGAGCAGCTCGTACACTTCCCGATTGCGAGTAGAAAGCTGGAGCTGATCTTCCAGGATATCCACAATCTTGGTGATCTCACGCAGGTAGTTTAAGTAGGTTGTAGCTGTAAGCAAGAGCAAGCGCAGAACGAATCGATAACGCTTGGGTGTGGAGAGACCACGCGCCCGGCCGCGCACCATATCTTGCAAGATCACATTGTCCTGCTTGCACACCGTGAGCAAATATTGTTCGGTCAGGACAATCCCCATAGGGATGGTGGAGTAGGGAATATCAGCGCCCTTGCCATTGAAAAACGGCACGCGCAGCACGATGAGCAGCTCGCCATTCTCACGTTCAACGCGCGGGCGCTCATCAATATCCAAAGGATTAATTATATAATCGCGGGGGATGCCCAGTTTTTCCAGCCGGGCATGTTCTTCGGGGGTCGGATCAATCACATTGATCCAGCTGCCCTCAATCGGTTCTGTCAGGGTGGTCAGCCCAGTTTCCGTGCTCATGTAGATCGAGATCATAGATACCTCCTGCGGGCAACTGCCCGGAATGTTAGAATGCGTTCAAGGTGGCTCCTTAGAACTCAGCGGGTCGTCATGAGAGTAGGCGGATGCGTTGTTCATGATAGCTGGTTAAATAAAACTTCCCAGAAGGCCAGCATCCGGGAAGTGAATACTCACGCGAAAAGCGTTTCCCTAGCTTGCCTTCCTGTAGAACAGGAACAGGTTGTGGCTGTTAATCACACACTCGTTGCCCAGCCAACGTCTACTTGCCGGGTCGTCGCCGTCTTCGCTCGAGACGGTCTGCAAATCAAGATTCATCGAAGTGCCTTGTTTCTCCATTGACTCACGTGCTCGTATATTCTTCAAGGTCCAGTCCTAACGGTAATCGTGCCAAGTATAGCACCGCCAAACTCATCCTGCAAGAGGCGGAATTTCCCCCACACCAACCGGTGAGGTAAGATTATCTCCTTATTTGGAGAAAAACCATTCTGGAGGCTGGGAACTTTCTAGAGCACCTCATCGTTATATGCATACTCATCCGAACTGGATGCAATCAACAATCATCTAAAAAGGAGTATCAAATGCGCCACAAACTTTCAATACTATTGGTTTTTCTGGTCGCCGCGGCGATTTTAAGTGCCTGTGGGACCACCGCCGGTGGAACCGGGCAGACACCCCGACTGCTGTATGTCAACGGTCAGGCTCAGGTAGAATTGACGCCTGATATTGCATACATATCTATCGGGGTCCACACTGAAACCCAGACCGCTGAAGAGGCTGTCGCCAGCAACAACTCTCAGGCTGAGGCGATCATCGCTGCCCTGCAAGAGGCTGGCATCGCAGAGGAAGATATTCGTACCAGCAACTTCTCGATCTATCCGTATGAGAAGTGGGGCTCGGATAACCAAAACCTGGGAATATACTACAGCGTGGACAACACTGTGTATATCACGGTG
>Ga0105106_10000038_pt1 | contig 68875 bp, 65 predicted proteins | sample PPLLaktember2015_5_FD_79109 | JGI IMG/M metagenome (GOLD analysis project Ga0105106, IMG submission 79109) | Freshwater sediment microbial communities from Prairie Pothole Lake near Jamestown, North Dakota, USA - PPLs Lake P8 Core (1) Depth... | ecosystem: Environmental > Aquatic > Freshwater >... | reverse complement strand
TCGCCGCCTGACGCTGCGTGATCGCCGCCGTCAGCGTCGTCTTCCCGTGGTCCACGTGACCGATCGTCCCCACGTTCACGTGCGGCTTCGTCCGATCGAACTTCGCCTTCGCCATGTCGCTCTTCTTCTCCCGGCTTGCGGATCCGTTCGTCACGACGGATCTCACGCAGATCTGGTCTGGAGCCCACGAGCGGGATCGAACCGCTGACCTCGTCCTTACCAAGGACGTGCTCTGCCAACTGAGCTACGTGGGCCCTCGGTATCCCCTCACGAATCTCGCTTCGTGCGTCGCGGCGGCTGGAGCGGGAAACGGGATTCGAACCCGCGACCCCGAGCTTGGAAGGCTCGTGCTCTAGCCAGCTGAGCTATTCCCGCCCGCGCCGAACGTCCGAAGCGACTGCCCCGATGCCCGGGACGATCCCGTGGTGGAGAGGGGAGGATTCGAACCTCCGAAGGCGTGAGCCAGCAGATTTACAGTCTGCCCCGTTTGGCCGCTTCGGTACCTCTCCGCACTCGAACCACGAGCTCGCCCTGTCCAACCCTCCGGCGGGCCGCACCCGGCCCGTTCCGACGAAACGTGAAAAGTGAAAAAAGCGCAGACAGCCCCGCCCTCCCGGCTGCCTCGGTGCGGCGACATCAGCCCGGCAACCAAGGTGCTCACCTCGGGATGGGAAAGCTGTGGAACCTCTCGTTCGATCTCTGTTTGTTCGATTCCGTACGAAGCGCGACCCAAGCCCGGAGCTGGCGAGGGGACTCGAACCCTTAACCTGCTGATTACAAATCAGCCGCTCTACCGTTGAGCTACGCCAGCTTGCGGAGGAACGCCGGCACGATAGGCGCATGCGCCGGAGCCGGCAAGGGGGAAACTCGCAGAAACCCCGTCGAGACCCGCGGGTTGCGGGGCGACCCGCGCTCAAGCCGGGCGCCGGCGGCGCACCAGATCGAAGAGCACCACCGCCGCCGCGCTCGAGACGTTCAGGGAGGCGACGGCTCCGCGCATCGGGATTCGCACCCGGTGATCGATCCGGGCCGCGATCCCCGGCCGGATGCCCCGACCCTCCGCCCCGAGGACCACCACGAGCTCTCCCGCGAGGCGCGAATCCGGCAGCCCGAACAGCTCCTCGCCCTCGTGCGCGTCGGTTCCGACGACCCAGAAGCCCGCGGCCTGGAGCTCTTCGAGCGCCCGCGCCAGGTTCGCCACCCGTGCGACCGGCAGGTGCTCGATCGCCCCGGCGCTCGCCCGCGAGACCGCGGGACTGAGCGGCGGCGCGCGGCGTTGAGTCAGGATCAGGCCGGCAGCCCCGGCGGCGTCCGCGACCCGGGCGATTGCGCCCAGGTTCTGGGGATCCTCGACGCCGTCCAGGGCGACGAGCCAGCGCGGGTCGTCGCGCGCGGCCTCGAGCAGGCCCGCGAGCGAGTCCTCGGGGAGCGGGCCGACCTCGAGCGCGACGCCCTGCCCGCTCGCGCCGGGCCCGCCCTCGTGTCGCTCGCCAGCGCGACCGCCCGGTCTTCCTTCGGCGGCGCGGACGGCGACCTTCTCGATCGGGACTCCGGCCGCCTCGGCGAGGGCGACGATCTCGCCCCGCGCGCCGCCCTCGGCCCCGGGAGCAGGTTCGACCCGCAGGCGGAGGAGCGTCCGACGCCGCGCGCGCAGCGCCTCGCGTACCGGATGGGTTCCTGTGAGCCACTCGACGCCCGCGGGCCCGCCCCGGCCGACCCGCTCGCCCGGCGCCCGCGCGTCGTGGCGGTCGCCGCGGCCCCGCTCAGGCCGCACGCGCTGCGAGCCCCCGCTCGATCTCGGCCACGAGCGCCCGGGCCGCCGCGCCCGGGTCCGGCGCCCGGAGGATCGGGCGCACGACCACCAGGAGGTCGGCGCCGGCGGCGATCGCCGCGGCGGGCGTCGCGACGCGGGACTGGTCGTCGGTCGGGGCGCCGGCCGGGCGGATGCCGGGAGTCACGAGGAAGAAGTCTGCGCCAGCGCGTGCCCGGATCGCGGCGGCCTCGAGGGGAGAGCACACCACACCATCGAGGCCGGCCGCCCGGGAGAGGTCCACCAGGCGCGCGACCTGGTCGGGGACGCCGCGTGCCACGCCGATCGCCGCGAGGTCCGTCTCGCCGAGGCTCGTCAGCACCGTCACGCCGACCAGGCGCGGGCGGGGCCGGCCGAGCTTCGACGCCGCTTCCTCCGCGGCCTCGCGGGCCGCGCGCAGCATCGGAGCCCCGCCGCTCGCGTGGAGCGTGAGCAGCGAGACGCCGTGCCGCGTCGCCGCCGCGGCGGCGCCGGCCACCGTGTGGGGGATGTCGTGGAGCTTCAGGTCGAGGAAGACGCGCGCGCGGGCAGCGGCTGCGCGGATCGCGTCGGGACCGGCCGCGGTGTAGAGCTCGAGGCCGACCTTGAGCCAGCCGCTCGCGCCATCGAGCCGTTCGATCAGGGCCCGCGCGCTCGCGAGATCCGGCACGTCGAGACCGACCGCGAGGTGATCGCGCGCCGCGCTCGGGTCGCCCTGGCCCGGATCCAGCCTCGGACCCGCCATCGGGTCCGTCCTCGGACTCATCGCGTCCCCCGCCGCGAGCGCGGCGGAAGCGCCGGCTCAGTCGGCGATGCTAGCGCGCAGCGGCGCGACGGATGCGATCACGCCTGCCGCGTCGCGCACGCCGGGATGGTGCTTGAGCTCGAACTCGAGGTATGCCGCGAGCTGCGAGAGCGCCTCCGCGACCTGGCCCTCGGCTTCGCCCGAAAGCCGGAGCGCGCGCTCGGCGACGGCCTCGGGATCGAGCGTCGCGCCGGGGCCGAGCGCGAGGCCGCCGAGCAGCTCCGGGAAGCGCTGCGCGATCTCCGCGAGCGTGCGCGTGAAGCGATCCGCGACGGGCCTCTCGCCTTCGACCTCGACCAGCGGCGCCGCGAGCGCCGCCAGCAGCTTCACGCCGCCCGCGACGCGCGCGCGCAGCGTCTCCTCGTCGTGCACGCGCAGGTCGCCTTCGTCGAGGTAGTCCTCGGCCTCGCGGCTGCGCACGAGCCGCACCGCGCCGACGAGGCGCAGCAGCTGCAGCAGGCGCGCGCCCGAGGTGGCGTCGAGGCCCGCGCGCCGGCACACGGCGTCGAACGTGCTCTCGCCCTCCGCCGCGGCGTGGAGCGCGCGCTCGGCGCCGGCGAGGTTCACCTCGGCGCCCTGCACCGCAGCCACCCGCACGCGCGGATCGTGGAGCATCCGGACGAACTTCCGGATCTCGTCGCGACGCTCCACGCCCTCGGCCACGAGCCGTGGCGTCGGCAGCGCGAGACGCACGACGTTGTCGGGCTGGTGCTCGCCACACCAGACGTGGATGCGGCCCTGCTCGTACACGAAGAGCGAGCGCACGATCTCTTCGACCTGGTACTTGACCCCGTGCCAGAGCTCCCGCGGCGTGAGGAAGCCCTTCTCGACCAGCGCCTTCCCGAAGCGGTCGGGCGGCGTGAAGCTGCGCTCGGCCTGGCGGAGCTGCTCGATCGTCAGCACGCCGGCGCGCACCAGGCACTCGCCGAGCCGGTCGATCGACTGGTTCGAGGTCGCGAACACGACCTCGCCGCGGTGCAGGTACACCGCCTTCGCGTGATCCCCATCGACGAAGTGGAGCAGCCCGGTGAGCGACGCGCCGTGGACGAGTCCGAGCAGCTCGGGCAGCGGGAAGGTCGCGACGTCCGCGACGAGCACCGGCTCGCGCGTCGAAGCGCCCGACGCGCTCCGCTCCCTGGCCTGCGCGCCGGCCGGCCGGCGCTCCCCGTCTCCGCCCACCGTCATCGCTCACTCCGCGCCGCCGGGCGCCGACGTCTTTTCGACCCTTCCCCGGTCCCGCTTGAGGGGCGAGCGCGACCCCGAACCGTTGCCGGCGCGTTGCGCGCGATCTGCTCAAGCCCGGACCCGATCCCGGCGAAGAGCCGTGCGGGAGGGCAGCCATGCCGACGGACGAGAGCGATCGCCGACGTCACCCGCGGATCCCGGTCCGCTTGCCGGTTCGCGTCTCCACCATCGACCCGGAGACGGACCCCTGGACCGGGCGTCCGTTCTTCCGCGCGTCGCGGGAGTGGTGCGGGAACGTCTCGCGCGGCGGCGTGCATCTCCTCACGCAGGAGCCCTACGCGCCGGGGCGACGGCTGCTGCTCGAGATGAAGCTTCCCGACGGCACGGCGATCGAGGCGCTCGGCCGCGTGCGCTGGGCGACGCGCGTCGTGACGAGCCTCGACCGCGCGGTCGACGACGCCGGGATCGGCATCGAGTTCCTGGGCGCCGCGCCCCGCGAGCTCGAGGCGCTCGAGCGCTTCCTGCGAGCCACCGCCGCCTAGGATCGCGCGCGATCGGCTTGAACGCCGTCGCCCGATCCGGGTATGCTCGCCCGGCCATGAAGCTCCCCGGCGCGTACAAGATCGCGAGCCGCTCTCGCAGCTTCGAAGGCGGGCTCCACCCCTCGCTGCGGAGCGCCCGGCGCGTGCGCCGGATCGTCGACTCGCTGCGCGACCAGATCCTGGGAGAAGGCGTCGAGTCGCTGCGCGTGCGCTGCGTGGTGCGGGATCCGCGGGAGCTCTACCGGGTCGAGCTCGACGTGCCCGCCCTCGGCTACCAGCGCATCACCCTGCTCGACCGCGAGGCCCTGGAGCAGCTCCTCGAGCACGACGACGTGCGCAGCCTGATCCGCCGGCCGGGCCCGCTCGGCGACTGAGCATGCACGCAGGCTCCCTTGCTCGCCGCTCGCGCGACGCGGCGCGGTGCCCGGGGCAGGACTCGAACCTGCACGGCGCGAGGCCGAGCGATTTTAAGTCGCCTGCGTCTACCGATTCCGCCACCCGGGCGACCGCTACACCGCGGCGGGCCTAGGATACCAGGACACCCGATGTTCCACGGCAAGAAGATCGTCGTCGTGATGCCGGCCTACAACGCCGCGAAGACGATGGAGCGCACCTACCGCGAGATCCCCCTCGACATCGTCGACGAGGTGGTCGTCACCGACGACGCGAGCCACGACGAGACCGTCGCGGTGGCGAAGAGTCTGGGCCTCCGGACCCTCGTCCACGAGAAGAACCGCGGCTACGGGGGCAACCAGAAGACCTGCTACACCGAGGCGCTCCGGCTGGGCGCCGACGTGGTCGTGATGCTCCACCCCGACTACCAGTACTCGCCGCGGCTGATCGCGCCGATCGTCGCGATGATCACCGACGGCCCCTACGACGCGGTGCTGGCGTCGCGCATCCTGGGCGGAACGGCGCGCGCCGGGGGCATGCCGCTCTACAAGTACGTCGCGAACCGCTTCCTGACCGCGGCGCAGAACGCGCTCTGCGGCGCGAAGATCTCGGAGTACCACACCGGCTACCGCGCGTTCTCGCGCGAGGTGCTCGAGCGGCTCGCGTTGAACGAGAACTCCGACGACTTCGTGTTCGACAACCAGATGCTGGCGCAGATCCTCGATGCCGGCTTCGCGATCGGCGAGATCAGCTGCCCGACGGTGTACTTCGAGGACGCGTCGTCGATCAACTTCCGCCGCAGCGTCCGCTACGGCTTCGGCGTGCTGCGCACCTCGTGGCAGTTCTTCCTGCAGCGCCACGGGCTCGCGCGCTATCCGATCTTCGATCCGAACGGGCGCCGGCTCGTGCTCTAGGGCGCCGCGCCGCGCGCGCGGATCAGCACGTCGAGCGCGGCGGCGAGACGCCGCGCCGCCTCGGCGCCGCCCACGTCCAGGAGGAAGGGCTCGTCTTCGCCGCGCACGCGCAGCTCGACGTCGGTCTCGAGCAGCATCGCGTAGGGCGCAGCCGACATGAGATCGCCGAATTGGAACGAGGCGCGCGTCGGGCCCGCGAGGCGTCGCTCGCGCACGACCCGCGGCGCGCGCGGAAGCCCGGGCCCCAGGACGCCCGCCCCGTGGAGGTCGTCCCAGACCACGCGCTCCTCGGTGCGCCAGCGCCAGGCGTCCGCGGTGAAGCCGCCCTCGAAGAGCTCGAGCCTCGCATCGGGGTCCGCCGCGAGCGCGAGTACCGCCGCGGCGGCAGCGCGATGCGTCTCGTCGGTGACGGGCGCCGGAGGCTCCGCGGGCGGAGACGCGCAGCCGAGCGCGAGCCCCGCCGCGATGCACGCGAGCGCCGCGCGCACGTTCAGTCCGTCTGCAGCCGCTCGCCGAGCCGGCCGCCGAGGAGACCGCAGCCGAGACCGAGCAGCAGTCCGAGCGGAAGGAGATAGAGCGCCTGGGACTCGATCTGGAGCAGGCGCACGGCGAGGAACGCGAGCCACAGGCTCGCGAGCACGCTCGCGAGCCCCGACTCCCACATCGTCCAGCCCGGCGAGAGCCAGCCCGTGATCGCGCCGCCGATCACGAACGCGATGAGGACGACGAGGAGCGTCGTGCCCAGGCTCTGCTCGAGGTGGATCCCGAGGGCCGCAAGCGACGCGCCGAGCAGCGTCGCGGTGCCGAGCACCACGAGCGTTCCGACCAGCACCCAGCGCCACACGATCTGCCGGCCGGAGTAGATGTCCTCGGATTCGGGCTGCTTCGTCACGGGTCGCCTCCTGTGAACGGATGCCCCATGAGAGCCCTTTGGCGCGGCGAATTGCAAGCGCTGCGGCGAGCGCGCGCGAGCGCGATGCGAATGGAGGCGCCGCCCGGATTCGAACCGGGGATCAGGGATTTGCAGTCCCATGCCTTACCACTTGGCTACGGCGCCGGAGAGTCCGCGGACGCGGAGCCCAGTCTTTAGACCGGGCGTTGCGGGGCGTCAATCGGCCTCGCGCCGGCGGGTGCGATGCGCCCCGGGGCGGAACGCGCGCGGGCGCGTGGTAGCCTGCGCGGCGATGGCGTGGCTGCTCCTCTTCGTCGGCGGCGGGCTCGGGGCGATCGCGCGCTTCCTGGTCTCGACCCTGGTCCAGGTCCGCGCCGACACCGACTTCCCCTTCGGCACGCTCACGGTGAACCTCGTCGGCTGCCTCGCGATCGGCTTCCTGTTCGCCCTGTTCGCCGCGCGACCGACGGGCAATGCGGCGATCGAGCGCGCCCTGATCGCGGGTGTGCTCGGCGGCTTCACGACGTTCTCGGCCTTCGGCCTCGAGACGATGCGCCTGCTCGAGGCCGGGCTGCCTGGCCTCGCCTTCTCGTACGTCGCCGCGAGCCTGCTGCTCGGGGTCGGCGCCGTGGCCCTGGGCCTCGGCCTCGCGCGCCTGCTCGTGGTCTGAACCCCCGCCAAGGAGACCCCATGCAACGCGAAGCGATGACCGACGTCCGCTACGAGGTCGAGCGCGGCCTGGCCTGGATCACGATCGACCGCCCCGAGCGCTACAACGCCTTCCGCGCGCGCACGATCGACGAGCTGACCTTCGCCATGAAGCTCGCGTGGGCCGACAAGAGCGTGGGCGTGATCGCGCTGACCGGCGCCGGCGACAAGGCCTTCTGCTCCGGCGGCGACCAGAAGCAGCGGCTCGAGACCGGCGACTACGGCCCGAGCGAGTCCGGCCTGTTCGAGGTCGAGACGCTCCACCGCACGATCCGCGAGGTGCCGAAGCCGGTGATCGCCGCCGTGAACGGCGTCGCCGTCGGCGGAGGCCACGTGCTGCACGTGCTCTGCGACCTCACGATCGCCGCCGACCACGCGCGCTTCGGCCAGGTCGGCCCCAAGGTCGGCTCCTTCGACGCCGGCTTCGGCAGCGCCTATCTCGCGCGCATCGTCGGCGAGAAACGCGCGCGCGAGATCTGGTACTGCTGCCGGCTCTACGACGCCGCCACCATGGAGCGTTGGGGGCTCGTGAACGCCGTCGTGCCCGCCGCCGAGCTGCGGGCCGAGGTGCGGCGATGGGCGGACGAGATGCTGGCCAAGAGCCCGACGGCCCTGCGCGTGCTGAAGCACAGCTTCAACGCCGACAGCGAGGCGATCGCCGGGATCGGGAACCTCGCCTTCGCGAGCCTCGATCTCTTCGTGCACACGCCCGAGGCGCGGGAGGGCGTCGAGGCCTTCAACGAGAAGCGTACGCCCGACTTCGGGAAGTTCCGCTCGTGACGGCCGGCGCGATCCCCGGGCGCGTCGCCTTCGTGACCGGCGGCGCCGGCGGGATCGGCGCCGCGATCTGCCGCGCCCTCGCGGCGGCGGGCGCGCGCGTCGCCGTCGCGGATCTCTCCGAGGCCGCGGCGAGCGAGATCGCCCGCGAGCTCGGCGGCGTGGGCATCGTGTGCGACGTCACGCATCCCGAGTCCGTGACGGCCGCCGTCGCGATCGCCGAGCAGTCGCTGGGCCCGATCGAGATCTGCGTGAACTGCGCGGGCTGGGACGAGCTCCGGCCCTTCCTCGAGACCGACGAGCACTTCCTGGCGAAGGTCCTCTCCGTGAACCTCGCGGGGCCGATCCGCGTGGTGCATGCCGTGCTCCCGGGCATGCTGGAGCGCGGCTTCGGCCGCCTGGTCCACATCGCGAGCGACGCCGGGCGCGTGGGGTCGTCCCTCGAGAGCGTCTACTCCGCGGCGAAGGGCGGCCTGATCTCGTTCTCGAAGACGATCGCGCGCGAGGCCGCGCGCAACGGGGTCACCTCGAACGCGGTCTGCCCCGGGCCGACGGACACGCCGCTGCTCCGCGGTCTCGGCGAGGCCGACGCGCGGGGCGCGAAGATCGTGGGCAGCCTCGCCCGGGCGATCCCGATGGGCCGGCTCGGGACACCGGAAGACGTCGCGCCGGCGGTCGCCTTCCTCGCGGGCGACGCCGCAGGCTTCATCACGGGGCAGACGCTCAGCGTGAGCGGTGGGCTCACGATGGCGTGAGGCCGGCGCTCAGAGCGCCGGAAGCGGATGGAGCGCGCCGGCGAGGCGCAGCCGGGCGCGGCCCGCGGCATCCTCCTCGATCGCCTCGAGCAGCTCGGCCTGGGCCGCGTGGGTGAAGCGCGCCGGAAGGCCCGACGGCACGAGATCGCGCTTCACGGTGCAGAGGAAGGCGCCGTCGATCGCGGACGGTCGGAGCGACGCGGGCTCGAGCGGCTCCTCGCTCCCGTCCGAGAGCGCGACCGTCGCGCGCGCGAGATCGACGCTCCGCACGAAGAAGCCCGCCTCCTCCACCTCGACCTCGCCGCGGTAGCGGCCGAGCTGGACCACGTACTTGCCTTCGTCGGGGAGGAAGCGCACGCCGCGATCGAACGCCGCGCGAAGCCGCGCGTTCGTGATCGGGAGACCTTCGTGGGTGAAGCGGCCGTCGTGGTGCAGCACCAGACCGAAGGGGCGAAGCGGCGGGGGGGCCGGGGCGCTCAATGCGCCGGGAGGGTCTCCGGCTCGAGCGAGCCGTCCGGCTTCACGCGGAAGACGCCGAGGAAGTCGTAGCGCTTCCAGAGCACGACGCGCTCGATGCTCTGGCCGTCCTCGCCGCGGTAGATCCACTTCTCGTTCCAGCGCACGCCGCCGTCCTCCTGCGTGCGCGGGTCGTTCACGCTGCCGACCTGGTCCGTCGGCGCGCCGAGGAGCTTCCACACCTGGCCGCGGGTGGGCGCCGGATCCATTTCGCGGGCGGCGCTCATCGGTCGCACTCGCCGCCGATCATGTTCACGAAGTCGAAGGTCGGGATCAGGTCCGCGAGCAGCGAGCCCTTCACCATGAGCGGCAGCGGCTGGAGGTTGATCAGGCTCGGCGGCCGGCAGCGCACCTTCCACGGCACGGCCGAGCCGTCGGAGACGACGTAGAAGCCGAGCTCGCCGTTCGCGGACTCGACGGCGAAGTAGGCCTCGCCGGCCGGCACGCGCGGGCCTTCGGTCACCGACTTGAACTGCTGGATCAGCTCTTCCATGCGGTTGAAGACGCGACCCTTCGCAGGCCAGCGCACGCGCGGATCGTCCACGTTCACGGGGCCCGGGCCGAGCTTCTCGAGCGCCTCGAGGCACTGCTCCACGATGCGCAGGCTCTGGTGCATCTCGTAGACGCAGACGAGGTAGCGGTCGTAGTTGTCGCCGACGCTGCCGACCGGCACGTCGAAGTCGATCTGGTCGTAGGTCAGGTACGGCTGCTGCTTGCGCAGGTCGAGGGGCACCCCGACCGAGCGCAGGATCGGCCCCGTCACGCCGTACTGGATGCAGGCTTCCTTCGAGATGATGCCGGTGCCACGCAGACGGTCGACGAAGATCCGATTGCCCGTCACGACCTCGTCGAAGTCCTTCAGCAGGCCGCGGATCTTCGCGATGTTTTCGCGGCAGCGCGCCGGGAAGGACGACGGCATCTCGTGCTTCACGCCGCCGATCCGCACGTAGTTCGAGGTCACGCGCGCGCCGCAGAGGGCCTCGCAGAGATCCCAGGTCAGCTCCCGGGCCTCGATGCCGTAGAGGAAGGGCGTCATGGCCGCGAGCTCGAGGCAGGCGGCGCCGGTCCGCGTCAGGTGGTCGGCGATGCGGGCGAGCTCGCCCGCCATCACGCGCTGCCACTGGCAGCGCTCGGGCGTCTCGATCTCGAGCAGCTTCTCGACCGCCATGCAGTAGCCGAGGTTGCAGAGGATCGCGGAATTGTAGTTCAGGCGGTCGGTGTAGGGGATCGCCTGGTACCAGGTGCCGCTCTCGCACTCCTTCTCGAAGCCGCGGTGCAGGTAGCCGACCTGGGTGTCGATGTTCACGATCGTCTCGCCGTCGAGCTCGATCACGAACTTTACCGTGCCGTGGCTCGCCGGATGCGACGGGCCCATGTTGAGGATCTGGTGCTCGGTGTGGAGGTCGCCGTGCAGGTCGTCGGCCTTGGTGTCGGGCCGGCGCTCGGTCAGCCACTGCGCTTCTTCGGTCATCGCTAGTTCCTGGGCCCGACGAGGGGCTGGCGCTTCTCCTTCGGGTAGTCCTTGCGCAGCGGATGGCCCTCGAACTCTTCGTAGAGCAGGAGCCGTCGCAGGTCGGGATGCCCACGGAAGCGGATGCCGTACATGTCCCAGATCTCGCGCTCGAGCCAGTTGGCCGCGGGCCAGACCGGGATCAGCGAGTCGACCTCGGGCTTCTCGTCGCCCACGCGCAGCTTCACGCGCAGGCGATGGTTTCGCGTCACCGAGTAGAGGTGGTAGACGACCTCGAAGCGCGGCGACTCGCCGAGGTAGTCGACGGCCGTGGCGTCGGAGAGCATCTCGAACTCGAGGCCCGGCGCGTCGCGCAGGAAGCGCATCACCGAGACCAGCTCCTCGGGCCGCACGATCGCGGTGGCGTCGCCGAGCTCGGCGTGGGTGCCGGAGACCGCCGCGGGGAGCGCATCGAGGAGCCGGCGCAGGAGCGGCGAGCCGTGGTCTTCCATCAGCTCCTCGGAGCCGCGCCGCCGGGTGCGACCGGCGCGTGGGCGCGGTCGTACTCGCCGCGGATGAACGCGAGGCGCCGCGCCAGCAGATCCTCGGGCACGAGCAGCTCCTTCTTGGTGAAGAGCATCGTGCCCCGGTCGTAGGTCGAGATCTCGACCTCGCGGCTCATCACGATCGCCTCCTCGGGACAGGCTTCCTCGCACAGGCCGCAGAACATGCAGCGCGACATGTCGATGTCGAACTCGGCGGGGTAGCGCTCGATGGCGTCGCCGACGATCTCGCCGGGCACGATCGAGATGCAGTCCGTGGGGCACGCGAACTCGCAGAGCCCGCAGGCCACGCACTTCGGCTGCCCGTTCTCGAGCTGCACCAGCACCGGCATGCCGCGGAACGCGTCGGGGTAGTCGACGCGCTCCTCGGGGTACTGCACGACGAAGGTCTTGTCGTTCCCGGTCACGAAGCCCGCGAGGTTGCGGAAGAAGCGACGGCTCGTGACGTAGAGGCCCTTCAGGATCATGGGCAGGTAGAGGCGCGAGGCCCAGCCCGTCTTCTCGTGGCGGTCGACGACGACGACTTTGCCCGGCATCGCGGCGCACTATTGGAAAGCGCCCCGGGACGGTCTAGCGACCGGCGAGCCTTTCCGCGTGATAGGAGCTGCGGACGAGCGGCCCCGACGCGACGTCGCGGAAGCCGAGCGCGCGCGCCCGCTCCGCCCAGGCGTCGAACTCCGCCGGCGTCACCCAGCGCGCGACGGGCAGGTGCTTCGGCGAGGGCTGGAGGTACTGGCCGAGCGTGAGCAAGGTGACGCCCGACGCGCGGAGATCCGCGAGGGCCTGTTCGAGCTCCGCGTCCTCCTCGCCGAGCCCGAGCATGATCCCGCTCTTGGTCGGCACATCGGGTCGCAGCTCTCCCGCGCGCCGGAGCAGCGCCAGCGAGCGCTCGTACTTCGCTGCGGGCCGCACCGTGCGCTGGAGCCGCGCGACGGTCTCGAGGTTGTGGTTCAGCACGTCGGGGCCGGCGTCGAGCACGCAGCGCAGGTCGTCCTCGCGGCCCTTGTAGTCGGGGATCAGGACCTCGATCCCGGTGCCCGGACAGCGGCGGCGGATCGCGGCGATGGTCGCCGCCATCTGGGCCGAGCCGCCGTCGCGCAGGTCGTCGCGGGCCACCGCCGTCACGACGGCGAAGCGCAGGCCCAGGGCGGCCACGCCCTCCGCCACCCGCTCCGGCTCCCCCGGATCGAGCGCGGCCGGCCGGGCCGTCGCGACGTCGCAGAAGCCGCAGGCCCGGGTGCAGAGGTTGCCGCCGATCATGAAGGTGGCCGTGCCACGAGCCCAGCATTCTCCGAGGTTTGGACAGGCAGCGCTCGAGCAGACCGTGTGGAGCTTCTGCTCCTGCACGATCTTCACGACCGCCTCGAACTCCGGTGTGCTGCGCACGCGGACTTTCAGCCACTCCGGCCTCGGCGGCCGCGGCTCGCGCGGGCTCGGCGCGCTCACGAGAGCCAGGCCTCGAAGGCGGTCGAAACGGCTTCGCGGGCCGACTGGTCGAGCGCGCCGGTCGCCGCCGCGCCGAGCTCGCGGCCGACGGAGGTCATGCGCACCGCGTGCAGGCCGCAGGGCACGATCAGGCCGAAGGCCGCCGGATCCAGGCTCACGTTCAGGGCGAAGCCGTGCCAGCTCGTCCAGCCCCGGAGTCCGATCCCGATCGACGCGATCTTCCGTGGCGGGCCGCCGAGGGCCTCGGCGTCCGGGTCGTCCACGAAGACGCCGGTGAGGCCCGGCCGCGTCGCCGCGCGTACGCCCAGGGTCGAGAGCGCCGCGATCAGTGCGGCCTCGATTCCGCGCAGCCAGCCGTGGGCGTCGGGCACGCCGCGCGCCGCGAGATCGCACACCAGGTAGCCGACGAGCTGGCCCGGCGCGTGGAAGGTGACGTCGCCGCCGCGCGCGACCTCGAAGCGCTCGACGCCGCGGCGCGCGAGCTCGTCCGGCGGGAGCAGCAGGTTCTCGGGCTTCGCGCTGCGGCCGAGCGTCACGACCGGCGGATGCTCGAGCAGGAACAGGGTGTCGGGCGCCGAGCCCGCGCGCACCGCCTCGATCCGCTTCTCCTGCAGCTCGAGGGCCTCGGCGTAGGGCACGAGGCCGAGGCGCTCGATGTGGAGGGGGCGGCTCATGCGCATGCTTCCTCGGCCAGCGCGACGTTCCTCGGTCGGACCGCTTCGCGGTCCGACCTGCGGTACGCCGCGGGGCTAGAGATCGAACTCGGCGGCCTCGAGCAGCTCCCGCACGCGGTGCAGGAAGCCGTTCGCCGGCGCGCCGTCGACGGCGCGGTGATCGTAGGAGAGCGCGAGGTGCATGATCGGACGCACCACGATCGCGTCCTCGCCCTCGATCTCGCGCACCACCGGCCGCTTCACGATCTCGCCCATGCGCAGGATGCCGACCTGCGGCTGGTTGATGATCGCGAAGCCGTAGAGGTTCCCGTAGCGGCCCGGGTTCGAGATCGTGAAGGTGCCGCCCTTGAGCTCGTCGGCGGAGAGCTTCTTCGAGCGCGCGCGGCTCGAGAGATCCTCGACCGACTCGGCCAGGCCGGCAAGCGAGAGCCTGTCGGCGTGCCGCACCACGGGCACGACGAGGCCCTTCTCCGTCTCGACCGCGATGCCGAGATGGATGTCCTTCTTCTCGACGATCGCGTCCTCGAGCACCGAGGCGTTGAGGCGCGGGTACTCGCGCAGGGCGCGCACCGCGGCGTGCACGATGAACGGGAGAAAGGTGAGCGCGAAGCCGTGAGCCTCCTGGAAGCTTCGCTTCTGCTGCTCGCGCACGCGCACGATGCCGTGCATGTCGATCTCGGCCACGGTGCCGACGTGGGGCGACACGCGCTTCGAAAGCACCATGTGCTCCGCCACCAGGCGGCGGAGCGGGGTCATGGGGATCAGCTTGTCGCCGGGCTGGAGCTGGTAGGACAAGAAGGAGGGCTTCCCGCTCGCGGGCGCGGACTCGCGCGCGGCCGGCGCGCGCAGCGCCGGTGCGCTCTCGGCGGCAGCCCGGGGCGCTGGCGCGCTGGCGGCGGCGGCGGGTCTCGGCGCCCGCACCGGCTCGCTCTCGCGCTTCACGTCCTGCTTCGTGATCCGGCCTCCGACGCCGGTCCCTTCGACGCCGCGCAGGTCGACCTCCGCCTCGGCCGCCATCTTCTTCGCCACCGGCGTGGCCCGGCCGGCGCCGGCCGCTGCGGTGGGCGCTGCAGAAGCGGCGCTCGCCGCCGCCGCGCGCGGCGCGGGCGCCGCGGCCCCCGCGCCCTCGGCGATGCGCACGAGCTCGGCGCCGACTGCCACGGTCGTGCCTTCGGGCGCGAGGATCTTCTCGATCACGCCCGCCACGGGGGCGGGAATCTCCGCGTCGACCTTGTCGGTCGTGACCTCGACCAGGGGCTGGTCGCGCTCGACCCGGTCGCCTTCCTTCACGAGCCAGCGGGCGACCGTGCCCTCGACCACGCTCTCGCCCAACGCCGGAAGCTGTACCCCGATCGACATCGTCTCCCCCGGGCCCCCCGCCCCGCTGTCTGACGGCGCCGCCCATCGCGGCCGTGCCGAATGCAGCGGCCGACGCCGCTAGAAGTTGAGTGCGCGCCCCTCCGCCGCGAGGGCGGCCTCGAGGATCGCCTCCGAGAGCGTGGGATGCGCGTGACACGTGGCGGCGATCTCGCTCGTCGTGGCCTCGAGGGTCATGGCGAGTCCGATCTCCGCGATCAGCTCCGTCGCGCCAGCGCCGATGATGTGGGCGCCGACGATCTCGCGGTGACGCGGCTCCGCCAGGATCTTCACGAAGCCCGCGGTGTGCGCGGCCGCCACCGCCTTGCCCGACGCCGTGAACGGGAACTTGCCCACGAGCAGGTCGTCACCGTACTCCGCCTTCGCCTGGGCCTCCGTGAGGCCGATCCACGCGACCTGCGGCTGCGCGTAGATGCAGGCGGGGATCTTGCGGTGGTCGATGGGCGGGCGGGCGATGCCGGCGATGGTCTCGGCGGCGGCGACGCCCTCCTCGCTCGCCTTGTGGGCGAGGAGCGGCGGCTGCGCCACGTCGCCGATCGCGTACACGTTCGGCGCGGCGGTCCGGAGCTGCGCGTCCACGGCGAGGAAGCCGCGCCCGTCGGGCGCGAGACCGACCTTCTCGAGGCCCAGGTCTTCCGAGTTCGGCCGGCGGCCGATCGCCACCAGGAGCTGCTCGGCCTCGAGCTCCTGGGCCGCACCGTCCTTCGACACCGTCACACGTACGCCGCCGTTCGCGACCTTGCTCTGCTCGAAGCGCGTTCCGAGCTTCACGTCGATCTTCTTGCGCCGGAGCTCGCGCTGCATCGCCTCGGCGATGTCGGGATCGCAGCCCGGGAGCACCTGGCCCGCCATCTCGATCACCGTCACCTGCGCGCCGTACATCGCGTAGACGTAGGCGAACTCGAGGCCCACGGCGCCGGCGCCGATCACGATCAGGCGCGGCGGCACGACCCGCGACTCGAGCGCTTCGCGCGAGGTCAGGATGCGCGTCCCGTCGACGACGATGCCGGGCGGCACGAACTCGCGGGAGCCCGTCGCCACCATCACGCTCGTCGCCTCCACGAGCTGCGGCTCGGCGCCGGAGACCTCGATCGAGCCCGGGCCTGCGAAGCGCCCGCGGCCGCGCACGAGCGTCACCGCGTTCTTCTTGAGCAGCCCTTCGACGCCCTTCGCGAGGCGGTCGGCGGTCTTGCGGCTGTGGGTGATCAGCTTGTCGTAGTCGAGGGTCAGACCCGACACACCGATGCCGAAGGTCTCGCCGTGGGAGCGCAGGTTTTCCACGAGCTCGGCGCCCGTGAGCAGGGCCTTCGACGGAATGCAGCCCCAGTTGAGGCAGACGCCGCCGGGGCGGTCGGCCTCGATCACGGTGGCCTTGAGCCCGAGCTGGGCGGCCCGGATCGCCCCGATGTAGCCGCCGGGGCCCGCGCCGAGGACGGCGACGTCGCTACGCAATCGGCTTCTCGACCACCGCCAGGGTCAGGTCGCGCGTCTCGCGGTGGCGGCCGGTGGACGGCACGCGCTCGGCCTGCACGCGGGCCTGGAGCTGCATGAGCCCGTCGAGCACGGCCTCGGGCCGTGGCGGACACCCGGGGATGTAGACGTCCACCGGGATGATCGTGTCGATGCCCTGGACCGTGGCGTAGTTGTTGTAGGGGCCGCCCGAGCAGGTGCAGGCGCCGAAGGCGATCACCCACTTGGGCTCCGCCATCTGGTCGTAGACCTTCTTCAGGATCGGCGCCTGCCGGTGGCTGATCGTGCCCACGACCATGAGCAGGTCGGACTGGCGCGGCGAGAAGCGCGGCAGCGCGCAGCCGAAGCGGTCGAGGTCGTAGCGCGGGCCGGCGACGGACATGAACTCCATGCCGCAGCAGGCCGTCACGAAGGGATAGAGGAACATCGAGTATTTGCGTCCCCAGTTGAGGACGCTGTCGAGCTTCGTGGTGACGAAGCTCTCGCTGCCCTGGCGCAGGTACTCGAGCATCTGCGCCGCCGACTTGTCGCGGCCCGAAACCAGACCCCCCACGCTCGGGGCGGGTGCCGCGGCCGCTGCGCTGCGCGTCCGGTCTCCGTCCGCCGCCATCCTTCTTCTCTCCCGTTTCTCGCGTTCCGGCGACTATAGCCCCTCTGGTATGCTGCGCCCCGGGTCATGAACGCCAGCGCGCCGCCTCTCGATCGTTCCGTCCGTCTGACCCTGGCCTGGGGCGTGCACGCGCTCACGGCTAGTGGCGGGGTCGTCGGCGCCGGCGCGCTGCTCGCGATCGCCTGGAACGATCTGCCGCTCGCGGCCGCGCTGATGCTGATCGCCTTCGGCATCGACTCCGTCGACGGCACGCTCGCCCGTGCCGTGCGCGTGCGCGAGCTGCTGCCGCACGTGGACGGCCGCCGCCTCGACGACATGACCGACTACCTGAACTACGTGATCGTGCCCAGCGTATTCATGGTCTGGGCCGGGAGCCTCGTCTCCTGGCACTTTGCCGCGCTGCCGATCTTCGCGAGCGCCTACGGCTTCTCCAACACCGACGCGAAGACCGAGGACGACTTCTTCCTCGGCTTCCCGTCCTACTGGAACATCGTCGCGATCTACCTCTGGCTCTTCGACGTCTCGCCGGCGGTCGGGACCGCCCTCGTCGGCGTGCTCTCCGCGCTCGTCTTCGTTCCGCTCAAGTACCTCTACCCGAGCAAGATGCCCGTGCTCCGGCGCAGCACGAGCGTCGCGGGCTTCATCTGGTGCTGGGCGCTCGGCGCGTGCGCGCTCTGGCCCGAGCGGGTCGGCTCGTTCCCGTTGAAGGAGCTGAGTCTCGTCTACCCCGCATGGTATTTCGGCCTCTCGTTCTGGCTCGGCGGCCTCCATCGACGGCACGCGCCCCCTGCGCCGTGAAGCCGACCCTGCGCCCGATCGCGGAGGACGTCTTCTGCGCAGACCGGCCCTTGCGGATCGGCCCCGTCGACATCGGGACGCGCATGACGGTGCTGCGGGTGCGCGGCGCGCTCTTCCTCCACTCGCCGGTGCCGGCCGACCCCGCGACCCGTCGCGCCGTGGACGAGCTCGGCCCCGTGCAGTGGATCGTGGCGCCGAGCCGGGTCCACCACCTCTACGCCGGCGAGTGGAAGCGCGCGTACCCCGAGGCGCGGCTCTACGGCGCGCCGGGTCTCCCTGCGAAGCGGAACGACCTCGACTTCGACGCCGTGCTCGACGACGAGCCCCCGATCGGCTGGCAGGGCGCGATCGACCAGGTCGTGTTCCAGGGCGCGCCGGCCATGAGCGAGGTCGTGTTCTGCCATCGGCGCAGCCGCACGCTGCTCCTCACCGACCTCGCCATGAACTTCCGCGACCCGCGCTCGCTCTGGCTGAAGCTCTGGATCCTCCTCACCGACTGCCGCGGGTTCGGGCCGAGCCGCATCGTGCGCTTCACGATCCGCGACCGGGCGGCGGCGCGAGCGTCGATGGATCGCATCCTCGCCCTCGACTTCGACCGCATCACGCTGACCCACGGCGCGGTGCTGGAGAGCGGCGGCAAGGAAGCGCTGCGACGCGCCTGGGAGTGGCTGTGAGCGCGCCGCGCCGCACGGGCGTGCTGCTCGTGAACCTCGGCACGCCCGCCTCGCCCTCGACGCGCGACGTGCGCCGCTACCTCCGGGAGTTCCTGTCGGACCCGCGCGTGATCGATCTCCCGGCGCCGCTGCGCTGGCTGCTGCTGCGGACCGTGATCCTTCCCTTCCGTCCGCGCCGGTCGGCTGCCCAGTACGCGTCGATCTGGACGGCCGCGGGCTCACCGCTCCTGGTGCACGGGCGCGCGCTCGCCGAGGCCCTCGCGGCGCAGCTCGGGCCCGACTTCGTCGTGGCCCTGGCCATGCGCTACGGCGAGCCCTCCCTCGCGGGCGCCCTCGACCAGCTCGCCGCCGCCGACCTGGCGCAGATCGTCGTGCTGCCGCTCTACCCGCAATACGCGTCGTCCTCGGGCGGCTCGTCGCTCGAGCGCGTCTACGCCCTGGCGGGCGCGCGCGAGAACGTGCCCGCGCTCGCCTCGATCTCCGACTTCCACGACGACCCGGGCTTCATCGAGGCCTTCGCCACCGTCGCGCGTCCCGTTCTCGACGCCTTCCGGCCCGACCACGTGCTGCTCTCCTACCACGGCTTGCCCGAGCGCCACATGCGCAAGGCGGATGCCTCGGGCCGCCACTGCCTGGCGTCGCCGGCCTGCTGCGACGCGGTGGGGCCGGTGAACCGCTCCTGCTACCGCGCCCAGTGCTTCGCCACGAGCCGCGCGCTGGCCGCCGCGCTCGGGCTCGCGCCGGAGCGTCACTCGGTCTCGTTCCAGTCGCGCCTCGGGCGCGACCCCTGGATCCGTCCCTACACCGACGAGCGGCTCCCGGAGCTCGCCCGCGCGGGCGTGCGCCGGCTCGCGGTGCTCTGCCCCGCCTTCGTCGCCGATTGCCTGGAGACGCTCGAAGAGATCGGCATCCGGGCGCGGGAGCAGTGGCTCGCGCTCGGGGGCGAGGATCTCGCGCTGGTCCCGAGCCTGAACGCGTCGCGGCGCTGGGTGGAGGCCGTCGCCCGCCTGGTGCGCGCGCGCGCCGAGCTCCGACGCTAGGACGCGTCGAGCCCCCGCAGCCGCCGCAGCCAGGCGAGGAGCGGCGCGGCGGGGCTCTCCTCGACCAGCGTGCGCAGCGCGTCGCGGCGCCGCCGCCGGCGCAGAATGCGGCGCAGCTGCGCCTCGAGCGCGGGCTCGCGCCCCGTCCGCGCGAGCAGGGCGAGGTTCTGCTCCAGGTACATCGCGTGATCCTGCGCGAGGACCGGCTCGAGCGGCTCGGGGAGCGAGTGCGGGAGGGTCTCGAAGCGCTCCACGACGCCGAGCGCGAACAGCGCCACCGCGGTGCGCACGCACTTGGTGCAGCGCCCGCAGTTCCAGTCGCCGCCCTCGTTCTCGAGGCAGACGCGCAGGTGCCGCGTCGCGAGGGGATCGCTCGCGAGGCTCTCGAGCTTCTCGGACCGCGTCGCCTCCGCGCCGTCCGAGACGATGGCCGTGCGCTCGGTCGACCAGAGCGGGTCGACGAGGGGATGGGAGCCCCAGGGCTCGGCGTCGGCGTAGGAGTCGGTGGACGGGACCAGCACGCGACCGAGACCGCCGCCGAGCGAGAGCCCCGCCGCGGCGAGGCCGCCGCCGCAGTACTCGCCCCAGAGCAGCGGGAACGCCGTCCGCAGATTGGTCTCGCCCACCACGCAGGAGACCCCGGCCTCGCCGGCCACCCGCCGCGCGCGGGCCTCGGCAGCCTCGGCCCCGCGCCGCAGCTCGAGCGTCGTCTCGAGCCCATGGAAGAAGAGCAGATGCGTGATCGCCGGGCCGCCGGGCGGGCGTCGCCGCAGCGTGTAGAAGGAATCGACACCGCCCGAGAAGAAGGCCCCGACGCCCGCGGGCGTCGGATCGCCGCGCTCGTCCCGGGGCCGCGCCCGGACCTCGATCCGCGTGTAGCGCGGGAACCAGGAGGCGAAGATCGCCTGCAGGCGGTCGAGCTCCGCGAGCAGGCGTGGCGACGCCGCGGGCACGATCTCGAGGGGCTCGCGCGCCGCCATCGCCGGCAGCAGCAGCGCCGGCACGAAGGCGTCCGCCGCGCGCGCCTCGTCGAGCACGAGATCGGCGCACTCGCGTCCGTAGGCGAAGTAGACGGCGAGGCGCGCGCCGTCGGCGCGCTCGACCCGGCCCGTGAGGCCCGGCCGCCCGTCCGGCGCGCCGCGCTCGACCGCGACGAGCTTCACGGCGCGCCGACCGGCGGCGGCGGAAGCACCGGCAGCAGGTCCTCGGCCACGACGGCCCCCACCGCGCGGACGCCGGCGGTCGTGGTGTGGATCGTGTCCATGAACAGCGCGGCGTCCGCGGGCACGCGCCGTGCGGCGTCGATCACCGCCACGCCGAGCGCCGCGCCGGTCTCGCGCACCACGTCGTTGTAGCGGTCGAAGTCGGCGAGGAAGCGCTCGTGCGGCGGGTAGCGGTCGAGCGGGTCCCGGCGCTCCGCGGCGTCGCCGGCCTCGCTCGGCTCCTGCGCCCGCGCGATCGGCTCGGTGACGAAGACCGGCAGCACGCCGTGGACGCGTGCGACCGCGGCGAAGCTCTCGAGGTTGCGGCGGAACAGGCGCGCGCCTGCCTCGAGGTCGTAGCGCTCGAGCGGGGGCGGAGGCGGGGGCGACGCGCGCAGGCGCTCGAGCCGCGAGCGCACGAAGTCCACGCTGCGCAGCAGCACCACGTCGGAGTCGTCGGTGACGCCCGTCCGATCCTTCCGCCCGTAGCGGACGTGATAGGAGCCGTCGACCGGGTGGCCGAGCGCGCCCGCCGCGTACACCACGATCAGATCGTTGATGTTCTGCATCAGCAGCACCACGCTCGGCTCGTAGGGCAGGACGTCGAGCTCGAGCTGCACCAGGTTGTGGGCGCTCGTGTAGGCGGACATCGCGGCGTTGTAGATCCGGACGTCCGTCCGCCCGCGCGCGTGGAGCTCCTGCTCCGCGATCAGGGGCCAGTGGATCCCGGCGTCGTTCCAGACGTCCTCGGTGGTGGAGCCGCCTAGGGCCACGATCCGAAGCTCGCCCGGCGGGCGGGCGCCGAGCGTCTCGTGGGTGCGGAAGCCCTGCGCATTGAAGTAGGCGGTCTCCGGGTGCTGCTTGCCTTCGATCTGCCAGTCGACGCGCGGGCCGAAGGCCAGAAAGGGATCCAGCGGGAACGAGCGCTGCCGATAGCCGGGGAAGACGGAGAAGAAGGGCGTCCCCGCGGCCAGCCGGTGATGGAGCCGGAGCGCGATCTCCGCGCCGCCGAGCGCGAGGGCGATCCCGAGCGCGACGACTTTGAGCTTCGCCCGGGACTCGTCCGACACGCTCCCCCCTGCGACCCTGGAAATCCCTGCGCGAGCGGGAAGTATCTACGAGAGGTCCGGGCCCGCCGCCAGCGCTGCGAGGCAGCTCGGGACAGATGGGTGCGTGACGCGGATCGCGCTGATCGGGACGGATGGGGGGCGGATGACCGGGACCGCTGATCGCGGCTTCGCGCGCGATGCCATGGTGTACGCCGCCGGCATCGTGCTCGCCCGCCTCGTGTCGTTCCTGATGCTCCCGATCTACACGCGGTACCTGAGCCCGTCGGACTACGGCGTGCTGCAGGTGCTGCAGATCACGATCGACGTCACGGCGATCGCGCTCTCCGCGGGGCTCGCGACCGGCGTGATGCGCTTCTACCTGAAGGCCCCGACGCCGGCCCAGGCCGGCCGCGTGATCAGCACCGCGATCTTCCTCCTGGTCGGGCTCAACGCCGTCGGAACGCTGCTGCTGCTGCTCCTGGCGGAGCCCGTCGCGCGCCTGGCGCTGACCGGCGCCGGCGAAGGGGGCCCGACGCTCGTCCGGCTCGCCGCCCTCAACTTCGTGCTCGAGCCCCTGTTCACGGTGTCGATGCTCTACCTCCAGGTGCTGCGGCGCCCGGGCGCGTTCCTGACCGCGAGCCTGGTGAAGCTCGTGCTGCAGCTCGGCCTGAACGTGCTGCTGGTCGTCGGCCTCGGCTGGGGGCCGAAGGGCGTGCTGGTCGGGACGCTGCTCGCCACCGCCGTGGTCGGCGGAGGCCTCACGGTGTGGACGCTCGGCCGGACCGGCCTGCGCTTCGACCGCGAGGCCATGCGCTCGCTCCGCCGCTTCGGCGTTCCCTACCAGATCGCGACCGCGGGCACCTTCGTCCTCACCTTCGGCGACCGCTTCTTCCTCGAGGCGTACCACGGGCTCGCGGCGGTCGGGATCTACGGCCTCGCGTACCAGTTCGGATTCCTGCTGGCGAGCCTCGGGCCCCAGCCCTACTTCCGCGCCTGGGCTCCCCAGCGTCTCGCGCTGGCGGTCGAGCCGAGGCCGGTGCGCGACGCCGACTACGCGCAGAGCTTCCTGCGCCTGAACCTGATCCAGGTGCTGCTCGCCGCCGCGATCGCCCTCGGCATCCGGCCCATCCTGACCGTGATGTCGGCCCCCGAGTTCCACGGCGCGGCGTCGCTGGTGGCGCCGATCCTCGCGTCCTTCGTGTTCCAGACCTGGACCGACGCGGTGTCGCTCGGGATCGAGGTCTCGGAGCAGACCCGCTACGCGACCTACGCGACCTGGCTCTCGGTGATCGCGATCCTCGCCCTCTACGCGCTCCTGATTCCCCCCTTCGCTGGCTTCGGCGCCGCAGCGGCGACGGTCGTCGCGGCCTTCCTCCGCTTCGCGTGCACCTACGCCTGGAGCCAGCGGCTCTGGCCCGTGTCGTGGAACTGGGCCCCGAACCTGCGGCTCACCGCCTACGCCACGCTGTGCGTGATCGCGGGCGAAGTGATCCGCCCCGCCGGGCTCGTCCCGCAGCTCGCGCTCGGCCTCGGCCTCGGGGCGCTGCTCGTGACCATCGTCACGCTCGACCCCCTGGGCCTCGAGGTGCGTGCCTTTGCTGCGCGTGGTCTATCCTGGCTGCGCGGTCGGGCCCGCGCGTGACGGGGGGAAGTGCTTGCAGCGAACGATCCTGCACGCCCATGCGCCGATCGAGAACCTGGGCGATCGGCTGATCGTCCAGGCGCTGCGTGACACCCTCCGCGATCGCCTCCGTCAACACGAGCTCGTGTTCGTGGACGCGCTGCCCGTGCGGGCGCCCGGCGGGCTCTCGCTCGCAGACCTGCCGGACCCGGAAGTCGAGCGCGCGGTGGACGCGGCCGACCTGGTCGTGCTCGGGGGCGGTGAGCTGATCGGTCCCTACCGCGGATATCTGGGCCTCGCAGCGATCGCGGCCGCCGCCGGCGTGCCGGTGGCGTGGCTCGGCGTCGGCGGCCGGATCGAAGGCGGGCGGGTCGACCGCGCCTACACGCGCGCGCTGCTGCGCCGCGCCGACGTGGTCGTGACCCGGGACCCGACGAGCTACGCGCACCTCACCGGGCTGGTGCCGCCGTCCCGGCTGCGCGACGGCGTCGACGTCGCCTTCGGCTGGCATCCTCCGTCAGCCCCCGCAGCGGCGAGCGAGGCCGCCTTCGGCATCTGCCTGCGCGGCCCCGAGCGCGCGAGCCGGCCCTGGGACGAGCGCACCTTCGAGGCGCTCGCGGGCGAGATCGAGGTGCTCGCCTCGAAGGGGCTGCGGCCCGTCTTCCTCACCTTCCTGAGCGAGCGGGACGCGCGCCGGATCGGCTCGCCGAACCTCCCGGGCAGCTTCTCGTCGGACGAAGCCGTGCACGACTTCGTGCTCGGGCGCCTGCGCGGCGTCGACGCCGAGGTGGTCCACGCCGACGGCGACCTCGACGCGATGGCGAAGCGCGTCGCCGGGCTCCGCTTCGTGATCGGGATGCGGCTCCACGCCCTGGTGCTCGCCGCCCACTGCGGCGTGCCGTTCATCGCCCTCGACTACGCGCCGAAGGTCGTCGAGTTCGCGACCCTCGCCGGCGCGAGCGGCTTCGTGGTGACACCTGATGAAGTCGGTTCGAAGCTCCCGAAGCTCACCGCGGAGCTCGCCACCGAAGCGCTCCGCAACGCCGAGAGCCGCCGGCTCGCGAGCGCCATGAAGAGGCTCGCAGAGCGCGCGCACGGCCAGCTCGACCCGGTCGCTGCGCTGCTCGAGAGCCCGCCCCCGCGCGCGCCGCGGCGGCTACGACGCGCGCTCACGCGCGCCGGCCTCCGCCTCGCCGAGCTCCACGCCCGCCGCTGAGCCCGACGCCAGCGTGTCGGCGACCGACACGCCGTCGAGCCACGCCCCCGTGACCATGACGCCCGGCGCCGAGAGCGCGAGCCGCGCCCGCAGCGCGGCCACGCGCGCGGCGTGATCCCGCCCCGGCTGGGCGACGGCCTCGCGCCAGCGCGTGATCGCGAGCACCCGGGGCGCCTCGCGCAGGCCGAGCGTCCGCTCGAGCTCGGCGCCGACGAGCGCCTCGATCTCGTCGTCGGCCGCGTCGATCGCCGCGGGCCAGCGCGCGCCGCCGAGCATGCAGGTCAGGAGCGTACGGCCGGTCGGCGCGCGACCCGGGAACATCGAGCTCGTGAAGAGGCAGCCGAGCAGGCGGAGGCCGGCGTCCCGGGGCACCAGGAAGCCGAAGCCCTCGGGTCGCACCCGACACGCTTCGGGATCGACGGAGACGGCCACGCTCACGACCGGCACCGACGCGACGCCGCCCACGAGTGCCGCGGCCTCGGCGTCGAGCGGGGCGATGAGCGCCGCCGCCGGGCGCGACGGCACGGCGAGCAGCACGCGGCGGGCGCGCCAGGTCTCGGCGCGCTCGCGGCGCGCGAGCTCCACCCGCCAGCCCGCGGCCTCCCGCACCAGCGCGAGCGCGCGCGCCCCGAGCACGAGACGCTCGCCGAGGGGCGCCGCGAGCGCCGCGGCGAGGCCGCCGAGCCCGTCGGCAGATGATCTGCTGCCGCGCAACCCGCGCGGCGCATGGCCCCGCAGGCTCGCGAGGCCGCGCGCCAGGAGCCCGCGCGTGACACTGCCATGCGTCCGCTCCGCCTCCGCCACGGCGCCGAGCACCGCCATCGCACCGAGCTGTCGCTCGTCGCCGGCGTAGATCCCGGTCAGCGCGGGCCCGACCAGGCGCAGCACGACCTCGGCGCCGAAGCGTCGCGCCGCGAACTCCGCGACGCTCTCGTGGGTCGGATCGCCGCGCCGCACGAAGGGCTCGGCCAGGAGCCGCGCCTTGCCGCGCGCCGAGAGCAGCGGCGTGCGCACGAAGCCCGCGAGCGAGCCCGGCACCGGCTCGAGGCGCTCGCGGTGCCAGAGGAAGCGGAGGCGGCTCGCCGGCGACGCGGGCACGAGCAGCGACTCGAGACCGTGTCGGCGCAGGAACGCCAGCGCCGGCGCCTTCACGAGCATCGTGTGGGGACCGCGCTCGATCAGGTGGCCATCGATCCGGTCGCTCCGCATCACGCCGCCGGGCCGGTCGCCCTGCTCGAGGAGGCCCACGTCCACGCCGCGCGCCGCGAGCTCGCGCGCCGCAGCGAGACCGGCCGCGCCCGCGCCGATCACGAGCACGTCGCGCACGGTCTCCGTCATCCCGCCGCCCCGCGCCGGCGCCCCAGGATCACGGCGCGAGCTGCGCCAGGTCGCGCAGCTCGACCTCCTCGAGACCGTCTGCGAAGTCGCGGATCGGAGCGCCGGGAAGTCCGCTCCAGGCGACGACGCGCGTGCCCGAGCGCACGCTGCCGAAGGGGCGCGCGAGCTCCGGCGGGAGGAGCGCATCCAGGGCGGCGGCGAAGGCCGGCGCCTCGTCGGCGCGGGCGAGACGCGCGACGTAGATCCAGGGCGCCCCGCCGTCTTCGCATGCGAAGCGGAGCAGGCGATCGCCCTTCCAGGCGGCGAGGGCCGGCCCCGGCACCGCGCCGGCGTTCTCCGAAAGCGCCACCAGGATGGCCAGGACGCCGAGGCTCTCGTCGCTCTGCAGCTCGCAGCCGGGCACCTGCGGCGCCGGACCCGTGAGCCGGAGCGCACGGTCCGAAGCCTCGTACGCCCGCGGCGAGAGGAGCTGCTTCGTCGAGAGCGGCGGGGCGCGGAGCGCTTCCTCGCGGTCGTCGCGCGTGGCCAGGAACAGCGCCGCGACCATCCACGCCGTGGCCGGCGCGAACTGACGCACGCCGCCGATCCGCCCTTCGATCCGAGCCGGGCGCAGCAGGTCGAGCTCCCCGACGGCGAGCGGCGCCGCCGACCTCGGGCTCCAGCTGCGCGACGTCGTCGCCGACGCGCTGGCGCGCAGCAGCGACCGGAGCGCGATGCCGGGATCGCCGCCGACCGCGGGAGCGGCCGCCGCGAGGCGCGGGTAGTGCTGCGCGTCGAGGATGCGCGCGAGCGCGAGGCCGAGGGTGAAGCGGTCGGGCGGCCCCGAGACCAGCACGCGCGCGCGCTCGAGGTCCACCTCGAGGGCCGGCAGGTCCGGCGAGCGCTCTGGCGCGGCGCTGGCGCCGAGGGGCTCCCGCTCTCGCGCCTGCGCCGCGAGCGCGCCGAGCTCCGGCGAATCGGCGGGAACCGACACCAGCTCGGGACGCCGCACGAACGCGAGGCCGCGCGCGCTCTCGATCTCGACGACGAGCGCCTCGAACGCCTCGCGCACGGGCTCGCCGCGCTCGTCGAGGAACGACGGCGGTGCCGCGGCCGGTGCGGCCGCGGGCGGCCCCGCTTCGGACGCCGGTGCGGCTTCGCGCTCCGGCGCAGCTCCGGGCTCCGGCGCACCTTCGGGCTCCGAAGCTTCAGGCTCCGGCGAAGCTTCGGGCCCGGGCGCCGATTCCGGCTCGGGCGCGCCCCCGCTCTCGGGTGCGGCCTCCGTCTCCGGTGCCGCGCCCACCTCGTCCACGCCCGCCTCGACCGCGGCCCCCTCCTGGAGCTCCGCAGCCGGCGCGGAGGCCGGCACGGCGAGCGCGGCCACGACGAGGGCCGCGATCCACGCGCGCCGTCGCTGCGCGCTTCTCATACCGCCTTGCTGAAGCGCGCCTGCCCCGTGCGCTGCTGCTCGGGGAGGTACGCGTCGAAGACCATCGCGACGTTGCGCACGAGCAGGCGACCGAGCGGCGTCACCGCGAAGCCGCCAGCGCGCCGGCGCTCGACCAGCCCGTCGCGCTCGAGGGGCTCGAGGCGCGCCAGCTCCGGGGCGAAGGCGCCCTCGAGGCCGACCCCGAATGCCGCCTCGAAGGCCTCCGCATCCACCGTGCCGTGGCACAGGATGCGCTCGATCAGCCAGCCGCGGCGACGATCCTCGGCGCTCAGGCGGTGGCCGCGCAGGGTCGCGACGCCTCGCTCGCGCACCGCATCCTTCCAGGCGCCGAGCTCGCGCTCGCTCTGGGCGTAGGCGCCCCGGAGCTGGCTGATCGCGCTCGGCCCGAAGCCCAGCAGCTCGACGCCGGCCTGCGTCGTGTAGCCCATGAAGTTCCGGCGCAGGGTGCCGTCGCGAAGTGCGCGCGCGAGCTCGTCTTCGGGCCGCGCGAAGTGGTCCATGCCTATGAACGCGTAGCCCGCCTCCGAGAGCCGCCGGATGCCGAGCAGCAGCAGGCCGAGCTTCGTGCGCGCGTCGGGCAGGTCCTTGCGCTCGAAGCCCCGCTGCTGCTTCGCCACCCACGTGACGTGGGCGTAGGAGTAGAGCGCGATCCGGTCGGGACCGATCGCGCGCACGGCGTCGAGGGTGCGCGCGAAGCTGTCCTCGCGCTGGAACGGCAGGCCGTAGATCAGGTCGAAGTTCACGCTCTCGAAGCCGGCCCGGCGCGCGCGCTCGGCCAGCCGCGCCGTCATCTCGACGGGCTGGATGCGGTGGATCGCCTCCTGTACCCGCGGCTCGAAGTCCTGCACACCCATCGAGATGCGATTGAAGCCGAGCTCGCGCAGCGTCTCGACGTGGGCCTCGGTGGTGACGCGCGGATCGACCTCGATCGAGACCTCCGCGCCCGGTGCGAGGGGGAAGGCGTCCACCATCGCGCCGAACAGCCGCCGGATCTGCGCGGGCGTGAGGTGCGTCGGCGTCCCGCCGCCCCAGTGGAGCTGGGTCGCGCGGCGCGGCTGCGCCATGCGCTCGCGCACGAAGTCGATCTCGCGCGCGATCGTGTCGAGGTAGGTCTCCGGCAGCGCGACGTCGCGCGTGATGATCCGATTGCAGGCGCAGAAGTGGCAGAGGCTCGCGCAGAACGGGACGTGGGCGTAGAGCGCGATCGGCTCGTCCGGCGCGGCGTCGCTGCGGGCGAGCTCGTCCAGGAAGTCGCGCGGGCCGAACGCCTCGCTCCAGACCGGCGCCGTGGGATAGCTCGTGTAGCGCGGGCCCGGGCCCTCGTAGCGCGGCAGGATCGCCTCCGCGCGCGCGAGGTCGAGCTCGCCGCTCGGGCTGCTCATCGCCCGCCGCTCGGGCTGCTCATGCCGCCGCATTGCCGAGGGACTTCGCGGCGTCGACGAAGGCCTGCACGCCCTCGACGGGCGTCTCGGGAAGGCAGCCGTGGCCGAGGTTCAGCACGTGCCCGCGCGCGGGCTTCGCCGCGGCGGCGATCTCGCGCACCAGGGCGAAGATCCGCTCGCGCGGCGCCGTGAGCGCGCAGGGGTCGAGGTTGCCCTGGACGCTCGCGCGCGAGCCGGCGAGGCGCGCCGCGCCCGCCATCTCGACGCGCCAGTCGAGGGAGATCACGTCGGGACCGGCTTCGAGCATCAGATCCACCACGTGGGCGCCGTCGTTCACGTAGAGGATGAGGGGCGCGCTGCGCCGGTCGAGCTTCGCCGCGATCTCGCGGTGCACCGGCAGCACGAAGGCGCGGTAGTCCTCGCGCGAGAGCAGCCCGGCCCAGGTGTCGAAGAGCTGCACCACCTGCGCGCCGGCCGCGATCTGCGCGTTCAGGTAGCCGATCGTCATCTCCGTGAGCTTCGCGAGGAGCGCGCGCAGCAGCTCGGGCTCGCGGTAGAGCATGCGCTTCAGCGTTCCGAAATCCCGCGAGCCGCGGCCCTCGACCAGGTAGGCGGCGAGCGTGAAGGGCGCGCCCGCGAAGCCGAGGAGCGGGATCTTCGCGCCGGCGAGCTCGCCCCGGAGCGCCCGCACGATCTCGAGCACGTAGGGCACCGACTCCCGGGGATCGGGCACCCGCAGCTGCGCGACCTGCTCCGCCGTGCGGATCGGCTGCGCGATCACGGGCCCGGGCGCGAAGTCGAGGGCGACGCCCATGCCCTGCACCGGCACGAAGATGTCGCTGAACAGGATCACGGCCTCGACGCCGAGGATCTGCCAGGGCTGGAGCGAGACCTCCACCGCCTTCTCGACGCGACGGCACATCTCGAGGAAGGGCACGCCCTCCCGCGCCTTGCGGTACGCGGGCAGGTAGCGGCCGGCCTGGCGCATCAGCCAGACCGGCGGGCGGTCGACGGGTTCGCCGCGGCAGGCGGCGAGCATCCGCGAGGTGGCATCCGTGGCTAGTACCCCGACAGGCGCGCGAAGCGGTCGCGGTGCCAGGCGGCGTCGCCGAAGGTGATCTCCGCGACCCGCGCGCGCTTCATGTAGAAGCCCACGTCGTACTCGTCGGTCATGCCGACGCCACCGAACATCTGCACCGCCTCGTTCGTGATCAGGATCCCGGCGTCGGAGCAGCGGGCCTTCGCCACCGAGACGAGGCGCGGCAGGTCGTCGTCGTTCGCGTCGACCGCGCGCACCACCGCCATCACGCAGGAGCGCGCAAGCTCGAGCTCGATGTACATCTTCGCGGCCCGGTGCTTCAGCGCCTGGAACGAGCCGATCGGCACGCCGAACTGCGTGCGCGTCTTCAGGTACTGGAAGGTGTCCTCGGCGGCCTGCTGCATCGAGCCGAGCATCTCGGCGCAGAGGCCCGCGGTCGCGCGGTCGATCACGCGCTCGAGCAACGCGCCACCGGTGCCGACACCGCCGACCACGTCCGCCGCGCCCACGCGAACGCCCGAGAGCCGCACGAGGCCCGCGTTGCGCGAGTCGACGCGCGACTGGCGCTCGACCCCGAGGCCCGCCGCGCCCTTCCGCACCAGGAAGAGCGTGATGCCGTCGGCGTCCTTTTCGCCGCCCGACGTTCGGGCGGCGACCAGGATCGCGTCGGCCGCGTGGGCGTCGAGCACCTGGATCTTCTCGCCCTCGAGCTTCCAGCCGTCGCCGTCCTTCGCAGCCGTCGTCGTCACGTGATGGAGGTCGTAACGGCTCTTCGCGTCCTGGTACGCGACGGTCAGGATCGCATCGCCCGACACCAGGCGGGGCAGCCACTCCTTCTTCAGGGCGTCGCTCCCGCCGAGCAGCAGCGCCTGTCCGCCGAGCAGCACGGTCGAGAGGAAGGGCTCGGGCGCGAGCTTGCGGCCGAGCTGCTCCAGCACGACGGCGAGCTCCGCGAAGCCGAGGCCGGCGCCGCCGAACTCCTCGGGGAACGGGATGCCGACCCAGCCGAGGCCGGCCATCTCCTTCCACAGCTCGCGCGAGAAGCCCGTCGCATCCTTGGCGTCGCGCAGCTTGCGGAAGCGCGCGACGGGCGAGTGCTCGGCGACGAAGTCGGCCGCCGTCTTCGAGAGCAGGTCCTGGTCTTCGGTGAGGATGAGATCCATGGCGAGGCTCCTGATTCCTGATTCCTGGTGCGAGGGGCTAGTCCGGGAGACCGAGCACGCGCTTCGCGATGATGTTGAGCTGCACCTCGGAGGTGCCGCCTTCGATCGAGTTGCCGCGCGAGCGCAGCCAGTCGCGCGTCACCTCGAGGTCGCCCTCGTCGAAGCCCGGGCCTTCCCAGCCGAGGCCCGCCGGGCCCATGGCCTTCACCATGAGCTCGTGGCGCCGCATGTTGAGCTCCGTCGCGTAGACCTTGAAGATCGAACTCTCGGGGCCCGGCCGGTGGCCGGCCTTCGCCGAGTCCTTCGCGCGCTGCACGGTGAGGGCGAAGGCGCGGGTGTCGAGCTCCTCCTGGGCGATCTGGTCGCGCAGGATCGGGTCGGGGATGCGGCCCTCGCCGTCGCCCAGGTGCTTGCGCGCGAGCCGCGCGAGCGCGCTGCCACGGCTCGTCTTCTGCCCCCCACCCTGCCCGCCGCCGAACGCGTCGGCGATCATGCTGCGCTCGTGACCGAGCAGCGCCTTCGCGACGGTCCAGCCGGCGTCGATCTTGTGCACGACGTTCTTCACGGGAACGCGCACGTTCTCGAAGTGCGTCTCGCAGAACGGCGACTTGCCGCTGATCAGCAGGATCGGCCTCACCGTCACGCCCGGCGTCGACATGTCGACCAGGATGAAGGTGATGCCCTCCTGCTTCTTCGCCTGCGGGTTCGAGCGCACCAGGGCGAAGATCCAGTCGGCCTTGTCGGCGTAGCTCGTCCACACCTTGGTGCCGGTGATGACGAAGTGGTCGCCCTCGCGCACCGCACGGGTCTTCAGCGACGCGAGGTCCGAGCCCGCGTCGGGCTCGCTGTAGCCCTGGCACCAGCGGATCTCGCCGCGGCAGATCCTCGGCAGGTGCTCCTGCTTCTGCTCCTCGGTGCCGAACTGGAGCAGCGTCGGGCCGATCATGGTGAGGCCGAAGCCGATCAGCGGCGCCGGGAGGCGGAGCTTGCCCATCTCCTGGGCCAGCACCTTGGCCTCGGCGGGCGAGAGGCCGCCGCCGCCGTACTCCTTGGGCCAGGTCGGCGCCGTCCAGCCGCGCGCGGCCATCACGTCGAGCCAGGTCTTCATCTCGGGCACCGAATAGGTGGCGCGCTTGCCGCCCCAGTTGCCCTCGAGGTCGTTGGAGGCGATGCCGACGATCGCCTGCGGGGCGTTCTTCGTCAGCCACTCGCGGGTCTCGCGGCGGAAGGTCTCGAGATCGGCCATCGGGGTTCCTCTCGTCGGAAGGTCGCTGCGGTAGATCGAGACGGTCGATGCGGTCGGCCAGCGATTCTACCGCCCGCGCGCGGGGATGCCCTCCCCTCCCCCGCCTCCGGACGGCCCTGCTACGGTCGCCGCATGCGAGCGCTCCTGGCCAATCCCCGAGGCTTCTGCGCCGGCGTGGACCGTGCGATCGAGATCGTCGAGGTCGCCCTGGCCCGCCACGGCGCCCCGGTCTACGTGCGGCACGAGATCGTGCACAACCGGCACGTCGTCGAGAGCCTGCGGGCGAAGGGGGCCGTGTTCGTGGACGAGCTAGTCGACGTGCCCGCAGGCGCGCTCGTGGTCTTCAGCGCCCACGGCGTCTCGCCGGCGGTGCGCGCCGAGGCCGCAGCCCGCGGACTGCGCACCCTCGACGCCACCTGTCCCCTCGTCACGAAGGTGCACGTCGAGGCCCGCCGCTTCGCCGGCGCCGATCACGAGATCGTGCTCGTCGGCCACGCCGGCCACGTCGAGGTGGAGGGCACCATGGGCCAGGCGCCGGAGCGCATGCACCTGGTCGAGGACGTGGCGGACGTCGCGAAGCTCGCGCCGCGCGATCCCTCGCATCTCGCCGTCCTGACGCAGACCACGCTCTCGGTGGACGACACGCGCGAGGTGCTCGAGGCCCTGAAGCAGCGCTTCCCCGAGATCCAGCTCCCCCGCAAGGACGACATCTGCTACGCGACGCAGAACCGCCAGAACGCCGTGAAGCAGCTCGTGCGCGAGGCGGACGTCGTGCTCGTGGTCGGCGCGCCGACCTCGTCGAACAGCAATCGCCTGGTCGAGATCGCGCAGAAGGCCGGCGTGGGCGCGCACCTGGTCGAGAGCGCCGACGAGATCCGTCCCGAGTGGATCGCCGGCGCGCGCTGCGTCGGTGTCACGGCCGGCGCGTCGGCGCCCGAGGTGCTGGTGGACGCCGTGATCGAGCGCCTGCGCGCGCTCGCGGGCGGCGACCTCGTCGTCGACTCGCTGCCCGCCGTCGACGAAGGCATCGCGTTCCAGCTCCCCGCCGAGCTGCGCGAGAGCTCCACCGCCTCCTGATCCCCGTGCAGCGCCCGGCGCGATCCGTTAGCGTGGCGCAACCCCATGGCCACACGCGATCGGGACACGCGCGAAGACGGCTCCGCTCTGGAGACCTGGCGCGAGACCGACGCCAACGAGCCCGTCGAGGACGCCGCCGAAGATCCCGAGATCGGCCCCTCCCTGCCATCGGCCACGATCGCCGCGCGCGCCGCCTCGGGCCCGACGCCGCTCGAGGTCGGCGCGAAGGCCCGCACCGAGCGCGAGATCTGGCAGCTCGCCTGGCCCGTGATCTTCTCGCAGGTGCTCGCGAGCATCGTGAGCCTGATCGACATCGGCATGGTCGGCCGCCTCGAGCGCGATGCCGTCGCCGCCGTCGGCTACACCACGCAGTACCTGAACCTCGCGCAATCGGTGCTGTTCGCGGTCGGCATCGCATGCGTGGCGCTGATCGCGCGGGCGATCGGCGCAGGCGACCGCGCCCGCGCGCGCTCGGCGCTCGCCGCCTCGCTCCTCGTCGCCGGCGGCCTCGGTTCAGCCTTCACCGTCGCCATGCTCGCCGCGCCCCATTTCTGGCTGGATCTCCTCGGCGCGACGCCCGCCGTGGCGGACGCAGGCGTACCGTACTTCCGGCTCTCTCTCGGCTCGACGCTCCTCCTCGCGGTCTCGATCACGATCGAGAGCGGCTTCCGGGCCGTGAAGAACACGCGCGTCGCGATGGGGATCGCCGTCGCGGTGACGGTCGCGAAGACCGCCCTGAACGCGCTGCTCATGTTCGGGACGCTCGGCTTCCCGCGCCTCGAGCTCGTCGGTGCGGGCCTCGCAACCGTGATCTCCCAGGCGATCGCCTTCGTGATGTTCGTGATCGCCGCGCGTCGCGGCGCGAACGTCGACGTGATGCGCCTCGGCTTCGGCGACTTCACGAAGGCGGGGAGCATCCTCCGCGACGTGGTGAGGATCTCGCTTCCCGCGGTCGGCGAGCGCGTGATCCTGAACGTCGCGATCCTCTCCTACTTCACCGTGCTCTCGCACTACGGCACGATCGAGATCGCGACCTACACGATCGGTGTGCGGCTGCTCTCGTTCTCGTGGATCCCGGGCACGGGCTTCTCGGTCGCCGCCGCGACGCTCGTCGGCCAGAACCTCGGCGCCGGGCAGGCGCGGGCCGCCGCCCGCGCGGGCTGGCGCGCGGCGCGCCTCGCGCTCGTGGTGTCGATCGTGCTGGGCCTCGGCTTCGGGCTGGCGCGCGAGCCGATCGCCCGGCTCTTCACGAGCGACACGGGGGTGGTCGAGGCGCTGGGGCCCTTCATGCTGCTGCTCGCGCTGGCCCAGCCCCCCATGGGCGTGCACTTCACCCTCGGCGGCGCGCTCCGCGGGGCCGGCGACACCTGGACGCCGCTGATCGCCGCGACGCTCGGCAACTGGGCGTTCCGCGTGCCGATCGCCTTCCTCGGCAAATCCCTCGACCTCGACATCGTCTGGGTCTGGGCCGCGCTGATCGCCGACCACTTCGCCCGGGCCGTCTGGCTCACGATCTCGTTCCGGCGCGGGAAGTGGCAGCGCAAGCGCATCGGCCCGGGCTGAGGCGGGGCCTTCCTCCCTCCCCCGAACGGGCGGGCTCGCGGCGCGCGGCGGCGTGATACAAGGGGGGCGAGGAGGCAGCCATGCTCTCCGACCTCCAGCGCCGGACGGCGCAAGCCATCGTGAACGTGTTCGAGACCGGGGGCGCGCGCGGCGAGTACGGCCGCGTGACGCTGCTCACGGGTGACCCGGGCCACCTCACCTACGGCCGCTCGCAGACGACCCTCGCGAGCGGAAACCTGCACCTGCTGCTGCGCTCCTACTGCGACGCGCCCGGCGCCCGCTTCGCGGACGATCTCGTGCGCTACCTGCGCCGCCTCGCCGACCGCGATCTCAGCCTCGACGGCGACCTGCGGCTGCGCGGCGTGCTCTCCGCAGCGGGCGACGACCCCGTGATGCGCCGGGTGCAGGACGACTTCTTCGACCGCGTCTACTGGGTGCCGGCGCGGATCCACGCCGAGCGGCTCGGCGTCTCGAGCGCCCTCGGCACGACTGTCGTCTACGACGGCATCATCCACGGCGCGTTCATGGCGATGCGCGATCGCACGACCGCGCGCCACGGCCCCGTGTCGGCCCTGGGCGAGAACGACTGGGTCGCGCGCTACGTGGCCGAGCGCCGCGCCTGGCTCGCCGGGAGCGAGAAGCCGATCCTGCGCAAGACGGTCTACCGGATGGACGCCTTCCGCGCACTGATGGACGAGAAGCGCTGGGACCTGGCGCTTCCGTTCGCCGTGCGCGGCGTGCGCCTCGATCCGTCGGTGCTCGGCACCGCCGCCGGCCCGGCGCTCGATCCCGAGCCGCCGATCCGCAGCTCCGCCGCGCCGCCCTCGGAGCGCACCCTGCGCGTGCGCCGCCCGCCCCTCTCGGGCCCCGACGTGCGCGTGGTGCAGCGCGCGCTGCGCGAGCATGGCTATGCCCTCGAGGTCGACGGCAAGTACGGCCGGATCACGGCGGCGGCGGTGCGCGCGTTCCAGCGCGCCCACGGCGGCCTGGTCGCGGACGGGATCGTCGGACCCGCGACCCGCAGCGCCCTCGGGCTCTGAGCCGGTCAGGCCGGACGCAGCTCCACGATCGCGCGGTCGCGCCACTTGCCGGAGAGCTTCGCGCCCGCGACGAGCAGCGCCATCTGCCAGCCGTACTTCGCGCGCAGCGCGGCGAACGCGCGCTCCTGCAGCGCGGGGTCGTCCACCACGCGGGCGGCGGCGTCGCTCCAGCGGGCGTCGCCCGCGAGCCGGCCGCGGGCGTCGCAGGGCGCGAGGCGCGCGCGCGGCGTGCGCCGCAGCCGCTTCACCTTGCCCGACTTCGCGTTGGTGTAGACGTAGAGCACGCCGCCGTGGGGTGCGATCCAGACGGGCGTGCGCACCTCGCGGCCGTCGCGGCGGAAGGTCGCGAGCGAGACGTAGGTCTCCGCCCCGAGCTCCTTCACCCCTTCGCCTCGACGTCGAACACGAGCTTGCCGTCCGCGGCGCCGATCTTCACCAGGCCACCCTTCGAGAGGCTCCCGAAGAGCAGCTCGTCGGCGAGCTTGTCGCGCAGCTCGATCTGGATCACGCGCGCCATCGGACGGGCGCCGAACTGCGGGTCGTAGCCCTTCTCGGCCAGGAAGCGCCGCGCGTCGTCGTCGAGCTCGAGCTTCACCTTGCGGTCCTTGAGCTCGTTCTCGACCTCGCGCACGAACTTGTCCACCACGTGGACCATCACGTCGGGGCCGAGGCGCTCGAAGGTCACGACCTCGTCGAGGCGGTTTCGGAACTCCGGGCTGAAGAGGCGCTCGAGGGGCTTCTTGCCGTCGCCCTTCGCGCCGCCGCCGAAGCCGATCGCCCGCGCCTGCATGTCCCGGGCGCCGACGTTCGAGGTCATGATCAGGGTCACGTGCCGGAAGCTCGCCTCGCGGCCCATGTTGTCCGTGAGCGTTGCGTGGTCCATCACCTGGAGCAGGATGTCGAAGAGGTCCGGGTGGGCCTTCTCGATCTCGTCGAGGAGCAGCACCGCGTAGGGGTGCTTGCGGATCCTCTCCACGAGCTGGCCGCCCTGGTCGTAGCCGACGTAGCCCGGCGGGGCGCCGATCAGGCGCGAGACCGCGTGCTTCTCCATGTACTCGCTCATGTCGAAGCGCAGGAAGGGAACGCCGAGGCTCGCCGCGAGCTGCTTCGCGAGCTCGGTCTTGCCGACGCCCGTCGGCCCGACGAACAGGAACGAGCCGATCGGACGGTCCTTCCCGCCGAGGCCCGCGCGCGCGCGGCGCACCGCGCGCGCCACGCTCGCGATCGCGGCGTCCTGCCCGAACACGACCTTCCTGAGGTCGCCCTCGAGATCGTGGAGCCGCGTCCGATCGGAGAGCGACGCCTGGATGCGCGGGATGCGCGCCATGCGCGCGACCACGGCCTCGACCTCGCGCACGCCCACGACCTGCCGGCGCTGGCCCGGGGGCTTGAGCCGCTCGGCGGCGCCGGACTCGTCCATCACGTCGATCGCCTTGTCGGGCAGGAAGCGGTCGTGGAGATGCTTCACCGAGAGCTCGACCATCGCCTCGAGGGCCTTGCCCGAGTAGCGCACGCCGTGGTGCTCCTCGTAGCGCGGCGCGAGGCCCTTCAGGATCTGCACCGCCTCCTCCGGCGAGGGCTCGCCGATGTCGATGCGCTGGAAGCGCCGCGAGAGCGCGCGGTCGCGCTCGAAGTGCCGGTACTCCGCGTAGGTGGTCGAGCCCATGCAGCGCAGCTCGCCCGCGGCGAGGAGCGGCTTCAGCAGGTTCGAGGCGTCCACCGTGCCGCCGCTCGCCGCGCCCGCGCCGAGGATGGTGTGGATCTCGTCGATGAAGAGGATCGGCTTCGGCCGCTGCTGGATCGCGGCCACGAGCGCCTTGAAGCGCGCCTCGAAGTCGCCGCGGTAGCGCGTGCCCGCGAGCAGCGCGCCGAGGTCGAGCGAGAAGACCTCGGCCTCGCGCAGGTCGTCCGGCACGCGCCCCTCGTGGATGCGCAGGGCGAGGCCTTCGGCGATCGCGGTCTTGCCGACGCCGGTCTCGCCGACCAGGATCGGATTGTTCTTGCGGCGTCGCGCCAGGATGTGGAGCGTGCGCTCGATCTCGGCGTCGCGGCCCACGAGCGGGTCGAGCTTTCCGGCGGCGGCGCGCTCGGAGAGATTCGAGGCGAACGCGGCCAGCGGATCCGCCGGCAGCTCCTCGTCGTCCTCGCCCGTCGCCGCGCCCGTGCCGCCCGCGCCGGCCGGCCGACGGCCCGCGGGCCGTCCCGCGCCGCCCGTCGGCTGGGGCAGCTTCGTGATGCCGTGCGAGACGTATTTGAGGACGTCGAGCCGCGAGATCCCCTGGGCGCGCAGCAGCGCGACGGCGTGGGAGTCGGGCTCCTGGAAGATCGCCGCCAGGAGATCGCCGGCGTCCACCTCGGGCTTCTCGGCGCTCTCGACGTGCTGCACCGCGTGCTGGAGCACGCGATGGAAGGCGAGCGTCTGCCGGCTCTCGATCGGTCCCTCGCCGGGCTCGGGCTCGAGCTCCTGGGTGAGGAAGCGCTCGAGCTCGGCCTTCAGCGCCTCCACGTCGCCGCCGCAGGCGCGCACGATCTCGACGCCGCGCGCGTCGTGGAGCAACGCGTACAGCAGGTGCTCGACCGTCAGGTAGCCGTGACGTCGCACCATGGCCTCCCGCACGGCGGCCTGGAGCGTGAGCTGGAGCTCGCGACCGATCTGGCTCAACGACGCGCCTCCTCGGCTTCAGGCCTCATTCGGGTTCCACCCCCGCTCGCAACGGATAGCCATGCTGCTCCGCCTGTCGATGCACCTCGGCGACCTTCGTCTCGGCGATCTCGAGCGTGAACACGCCTGCGACGCCGAGGCCCGAGCGGTGGATCGCGAGCATGATCGAGGTCGCCTCCGACGGTCCCTTGCCGAAGATCTTCTCGAGCACCTGCACGACGAACTCCATGGGCGTGTAGTCGTCGTTGAAGAGCAGCACCTTGAAGCGCGGCGGACGCGCGGTCTTCCGCCGCGTGCGCGTCGCGACCTCTCCCTCGCGGTCGCGCCGGATCTCGGGCCGCCGCTCCGCCCTCGGAGAGCTCTCGCCGCCGGCACAGCGCCCCAGCGCATGGAGTCGGATGCGATCGCGCGCCACGGTGGGAACATACTCCGGCGGCGCGTCCCGGGCCGCGGGCTACCGTGGGCCTCCATGGAGGAGATCGCGCTCCTCGAGGGCGTGGCCGGGATCGCGCGCGAGGAGTGGGACGCCCTCGTCGGCGACGGCTCGCCGTTCCTCGAGTGGGCGTTCCTCGCGTCCCTCGAGCACTCTGGCTGCGTAGGCGGCAACTCCGGCTGGGAGCCGCGGCCCCTCGTGCTGCGCCGGCGTGGCCGCGTGGTCGCGGCCTGCCCGGTCTACCTGAAGCTCCACAGCGAGGGCGAGTTCGTCTTCGACTTCGCCTGGGCCGACGCCGCCGAGCGCGCGGGCCTCCGCTACTACCCGAAGCTGCTGGTCGGCGTGCCCTTCACGCCCGTCGCCGGCGCGCGCTTCCTCGCGCTCCCTGGCGAGGACCCCGTGCGGGTGCGAACGCTCCTCGCGGGCGCGTTGCGCGAGCTCTGTCTCGGCAATGGCCTCTCCAGCGTGCACGTGAACTTCTGCCCCGAGGCCGACACGACGGCGCTCGCGGAGCAGGGCTTCCTGCCCCGCGTCGGCTTCCAGTACCACTGGCGGAACGAGGCCTACGCCTCCTTCGACGACTTCCTTGCGCGGCTGCGCAGCAAGCGCCGGAACCAGATCCAGCGCGAGCGGCGGTCGCTCGCGGAGGCGGGGATCGTGCTCGCGACACAGGTCGGCGACGAGATCCCCGACGACGTCTTCCCGCGCCTGCACCCGCTCTACCGCTCGACGATCGACCGCAATCCGTGGGGGCGCCCATACCTCAACGCGCGCTTCTTCGCGCTGCTGCGCGAGCGCTTCCGCGCACGGCTCTGCGTAGCGACCGCGCGGCGGGGCGGGCCTGCGGGCGAGATCGTCGCGGGCACGATCAACGTGCAGAAGGGCGACGCGCTCTACGGCCGCTACTGGGGCGCCCTCGCCGAGGTGCGGAACCTCCACTTCGCGCTCTGCTACTACGCGGGGATCGAGCACTGCATCGCCCACGGGCTCGCGCGCTTCGAGCCGGGCGCGGGGGGCGACTACAAGCAGGTGCGGGGCTTCGACGCGACGCCGACCTGGAGCGCCCACTTCGTGGCGGAGCCCCGCCTCGAGCGCGCGGTCGCGCGCCACCTCGAGCAGGAGCGCGAACGGGCGCAGGAGGCGATCGGCTGGCTGCGCGAGCGCAGCGCGCTGAAAGAGGCCGCCACCCGCGTTGGCACCGTGGGAAGCGAGGGCTAGCTTCGCGGCCACCGCCACCAGGAGGTGACTCCGCTCCTTGGGCTCGCCGCGCGCGCTACCTCCGATCGAGACCGCGAGCGGCGTCGTCGCACGTGCCAGCCTGCTCGCCATTTCGTACGCCGTCGTCGCCTACGGCGCGACCCGCCTCAGCGTCGGCTACGACTACGAGGTGCCGTTGTGGCCCGCGAGCGGTCTCGCCCTCGCGGGCTGCCTGCTCCTCCCGGCGCGAGCGGCCGTGCCCGCGATCTTCCTCGCGAGCTGCGTCGCGCTCCTCGCATACGGGTTTCCGCTCGCCGTCACCCTCGCGATCTCGGCCGGCGCGGTGCTCGCGTCGTGGCTGCCGGCCCTCGTCCTGCTGCGCATACCCGGCTTCTCGCCGGCGCTGGTGCGCGCACGCGACGTCGCGCTCTTCGCGCTCGTGGGCGCGGTCGCGGGCCCCGTTCTCTCGACCTGCATCGGCGTCGCAGCCGTGACCGGCGCCGGTCTCGTGCCGGCCGCGCAGGCGCCCGGGCTGGCCTTCACCTGGTGGGCCGCCTTCGCGATCGGCGTGATCGTGTTCGCGCCCGCGGTGCTCGCCTTCGCGCGGCCGACCGGCGCCCCGGCGCCGGCCGGCGGCCGTCTCGAGTGCCTCGCCCTCGCCGCCTGCGTCGCCCTCGCGTGCGTGACTCCCTTCGCCACGGGCCTGGCGAACGACGCGGCGCTCGTGTTCTACGCCGCCGCGCTGGTGCCGCCCCTGCTGTGGGCCGCGCTCCGTCACGATCGACGCGCGCTGGTGTTGGTGAACATGGGCCTCGCCGCCATGAGCGTGGTGCTGCTCCTGGGGACGCGCACCGCCGTCGGCCCGATCCATTTCCGCGAGCATGCGGCGATGCTGCAGGTTCTGGTCGGCGTGGTCACTTCGATGGGCCTCGTGGTCTCGGCGGCGCTCACCGAATGGCGCAGCGCCGAAGCCGAGCGCCGCCAGAGCGCGGAGCGCTTCCGCGCCGCGGCGGACGGGGGCTTCGACGCCTTCGGCATCCTGCGCGCCGTGCGAGGGCCCACGGGCGCCGTCGACGACTTCGAGGTGGTGGAGGTGAACGAGCGAGCGCGGGAGATCCTGCTCCGGATCCACCCGTCTCCCGAAGGCCGGCGCATGACCGAGCTGCTCCCGACGATCAAGAACGGCCAGTTCTTCCCGCGCATCGTCGAGTGCTTCGAGCATCACACCGCGCGCGAGGATGAGTACCGCGCCTCGGGCATGGTGCTGCCGATCGACTTTCCGATCGAATGCCTCCGGATCGTGATCGTGCCGCTCTCGGACGGCGTCGCGATCACGCTGCGCGACATCTCCGAGTCGAAGCGGCTCGAGGCCCAGCTCGCCCAGGCGGTGAAGCTCGAGGCCATCGGCCGCCTCGCCGGCGGCGTCGCCCACGACTTCAACAACCTGCTGACGGCGATCTCCGGCTACGGCGAAGTTGCCCTCGCGCAGCTCGCGCCCGACTCGCCGGTGCGGGCGGACCTGGAGGAGATCCTGCGCGCAGGCGATCGTGCGGCCGCGCTGACGCGGCAGCTCCTCGCCTTCAGCCGTCGGCAGGCACTGAATCGCCAGGCGATCGACGTGAACGACGTGGTGCTCGAGACGACGGCGATGCTCGGCCGCGTGCTCGGCGCGGACGTCCGGCTGCTGACGGAGCTCGCCGCGGCGGTGCCGCCGGTTCTCGCCGACCCGAGCCAGATCCAGCAGCTCGTGATGAACCTCGCGCTGAACGCGCGCGACGCGCTGCCCGGAGGCGGCGAGGTTGCGGTGCGAACCCGCGTGGTCGTGCTCGACGAGGAAGACGCGCGACGGCGGGTCGGAGTCCGAGCGGGCCGCTTCGTGGCGCTCGAGGTGCACGACGACGGCGTCGGGATGGACGCGGCGACGCGCGCCCGGGTGTTCGAGCCGTTCTTCACCACCAAGCCGCCCGGGAAGGGCACGGGCCTCGGCCTCGCGATCGTCTACGGGATCGTGCAGCAGAGCAACGGGCACATCGCGGTGGACAGCGCGCCCGGTCGGGGCGCCCGCTTCGAGGTGTTGCTGCCCGCCCACGACGGCGCCCGCGACGAGGCTGCGCCGGCGGCCGCGCTGCCGCGCACGACGGCCGGCCGCGGTCGCACGATCCTCCTGGCCGAGGACGAAGAACCGCTGCGCAAGCTGATCGAGCGCGTGCTCGGCTCGGCGGGCTATCGCATGCTCGTCGGGCGCGACGGCGCCGAGGCCCTCGAGCTCGCGCAGCGACACGCCGGCGAGTACGACCTGCTGGTGACCGACGTGGTGATGCCGCGGCTCGGCGGCCGCGCGCTCGCCGCACAGCTCCGGATCGTGCATCCGGGGCTGCCCGTGCTCTTCGTCTCGGGCTTCGACGCCGAGGGCGCACGCGCGAGCGCCGCCGATCCATCGCCGAGCGATTTCCTGGCGAAGCCCTTCACCCCGGAGGCGCTGCTGACGCGCGTGCGCGACCTGCTCGCGCGCGCCGGCGCGCACGCGGCCGCCGATCGCGCCTAGGCCGGCGGAGGGGCGTCCTCTTCGCGCAGCCGGATCGGCCCGAAGTCCTCGGGGTGCCGCGGGCCCTTGTCGGCGTAGAACGCGCGGATCTGGTCCATGTCGGCCTTGATGTCCCCCGTCGGCACGAGCTTCCTGCCGAAGCCGCCGCGACGGCGCGTGTAGTCGAGGTAGCCGAGGTAGATCGGTACACCGGCCTCGCGCGCGATGTTGTAGAAGCCCGACTTCCAGTAGGGCGCGCGGCCCCGCGTCCCTTCCGCCGGCACGGCCAGCACCAGGCGCTCGCGCTCGCGGAAGAGCTCCGCCATCTGCTTCACCAGGTTCTCGCGCAGGTGCCGCTTCACCGGCACGCCGCCGACCGCGCGCGCGAGCGGGCCGAGGGGCCCCTTGAACCAGGTGTGCTTCATCAGGAACGAGATCGGCACGTCGTAGACCCACGCGAGCGCGATCAGCAGGAAGGCGTCGAGGTTCGAGGTGTGCGGCGCGGCGATCAGCACGAGCTTCGGATCGGCGGGCGGTCCGCCCTCGGGCGCGAAGCGGACCAGGCGCAGGAACGCGCGGCCCAGGAGCTTCTTCATGGGGTCCTCCGGAGAGGGGCGAGCCTACGCCAGCCTCGGGCCTGCCGCCGCGCCGCGCTCCTCTCCTGGCTAGGGCGCGGCGGGCGCGACGCGCTCGCCGTCCTTCTCCGGCGGATCGCCCACGACGACGTCCTCGCCTCCGACGAGCCCCTTCACCACGCGCACGTCCTCGCCGACGAGCCCGGCGGTCTCGACGAATCGCTTCTCGGCGCGGCCGCCCTCGACCAGCCAGACGTAGGTCCGGCCGTCGACGCCCCGGCGCACCGCCGCCGACGGAAGCTGCACGACCGGCCCCTGCTTCGCGCCCTGCTCCGGGTCGGCCAGGAACGAGACGCGCGCGCTCATGTCGGGCAGCAGGCGCGGGTCGGGCGTCTCGAGCTTCACCTCGATCTGCAGCGTGCCCTTCTGGCGGTCGACCTGGGGGTCGAGCTTCACGACCGCCGCCGGGAAGCGCTCGTCGGGCAGCGCGTCGGGCGTGACCTCGGCGCGCTGTCCGATGCGGATGCGTGCGAGGTCGCTCTCGTTCACGTCCACCTCGGCGCGCACATCGTCCATGTTCGCGAGGCGCACGAGGTCGCCCGAGCCCGCGAAGCCGCCGGGCACCGCGATCTCGCCGGCCTCCTTCAGCTTCGCGAGCACGATGCCTGCGGTCGGAGCGCGCAGCACGGTGTCGTCGAGGTCGAGCTTCGCCGACTCGAGGGCGGCCTCGGCCTCGTCCACGGAGGCCGTCGCCTCGCGCGCCTCGTTCTCGCGGCGGTCGAGCGCCTGCAGCGAGAGGTAGTCCTGCTTCTCGAGGCTGCGCCCGCGCGCGAGCTCCTGGCGCGCGAGGTCGAGCCGGGCCCGCGCCGACGCGAGGCGCGCCTCGGCCCGGGCGAGCGCGTGCTCGTAGGGCCGCGCGTCGAGCTCGACCAGCGGCTGGCCCGCCACGACGCGATCGCCCTCCTCCACCAGGAAGTGTCCGACGCGGCCCGGCACGCGGCTCCCGATCTCGACGATCTTGTCGCCGGGCACGATGTAGCCCGCGGCCGAGAGGACGGGCACGCTCGCGGCGGCCGCGGCGTCCCCCGCGACGACGCGCGCGAGCGTCACCGGGCGCGCCCGGCCGGCGAGCAGGAGCCAGGCACCGAGCGCGAGCAGCGCGGTCGCGACGGCGAGGTAGAGACCGCGCCGGCTGCGCCGCCTGCCGCCCCGGCGCGGCGGCGGAGAGGCCGCGTCGCCGCGGTCCATGCGGAGCGCCTCGAGATCGCTTCGCCGCCGCCCGTCCGCGTCCGCGCTGCCGCCTTCCATCGTCCTCGACTCCATCGAGCCTCCCGTGTCCCGTCCCGCGCTCACGCGTGCCGCAGCGCCTCGATCGGCCGGAGCTTCGCCGCGCGCCAGGCCGGCCCGAGGCCGCCGAGCAGGCCGATCGCGAGCGCGAGCCAGAGCGTGCGCAGCAGGTCGGCGGGCGCGACCGAGAGCGTCACGACGTTCGTCGTGAAGGTCTGGGCGCCGAAGGCGATCCCGCCGAGCCAGGCGCGCAGCACCCACGCGAGCACGTAGGTGAGGCCCGCCCCGACCGCGAAGCCGAGCAGCGACAGCACGAGCGCCTCGAGCTCGAACGAGAGCAGGATGGAGCGACGCGAGAAGCCGAGCGCGCGCAGCGTGCCGATCTCCGCGATCCGCGCCTGGACGGACGCGTACATCGTGTTCGCGGCACCGAAGCCGGCGCCCGTGCCCGCGAGGATCGCGATCGCGGTCACGAGGAAGTAGAGCGAGCTCGCCGTCTCGGACTGCTTCGCGTAGTACTCGGGCTCGGGCGAGGCCTCGAGCGCGTAGCGCCGGTCGTCGTCGATGCGCTGCTTCAGCCGCGCGAGGTCTTCCGGGTTCCGCGCCGTGATGCGCACGCCGGAATAGGGCGCGAGCCGGCGCGAGTCGTTCGCGAGGTCGGTGGCGTCGACCCAGACCTCGCTCTCGAAGCTCGAGCCCTCGGACTCGAAGACCCCCACCACCTTCCAGCGGCTGCGGCCGAACTCGAGCTCCTGACCGATCTCGGCGCCCTCGTAGCGGCCGTGGACGCCCTTGCCGACCAGCGCCTCGCCGACGCGCGGGCGGAACGGACGGCCCTCGACGAGGCGCACGTCGCGATGCACCTCGAACGCCGCGGGCTCGACGCCGCGCACGAGCACGTTCTCCCGCCCGCCCTGACGCGTGCGGAAGAATGGCTGCACCACGAGCTCCGGCGAGACCAGCGATTGCCCGTCGGCGCCGGTCGCGATGCCGTCGAGGAAGCGCACGAAGTCGTAGGCCTCGAGCGTGACCTGGCTCGAGCCGTCGTTGCTCGAGCCCTTCCGCAACACCACCAGGTTCAGCGGATCGCCCGTCGTCGTCACGGTCCGCCGCAGGCTCGAGATCAGCCCGAGGAAGAGCGAGCAGGCGATCACCACGAGCGCCACCACCGCCACCGTGAGCAGGCTGCGGGCCGGTCGTGCGAGCACGTTGCGCAGCGGATACGAGAGCGGGAGCGCCATCAGACCACCTCGCGCAGCGCCTCGGCCACGGGCCGACGCGCCGCGCCGAGGGCGGGCGCGAGCCCCGCCACGACGCCGATCACGAGCGAGAGCGCGACGCTCTGGGCCACCACGCCCCGCGTCACCAGGAAGCCGCCGAGGGGCCCGAGCTGGGGGCTCCAGCCCGCCGCCGCGCGGAGCATCCCCGTGAGCATCGAGGCGAGCGCAATGCCGACGATGCCCGCGACGCTCGAGAGCAGCACCGTCTCCGCGAGGAGCGAGGCGAAGATCACGCCGCGCGGGAAGCCCATCGCCTTCAGGGTCGCGATCTCCGCCACGCGCTCGCGCACCGCCATCGAGGCGGTGTTCGCCGCGATGAACACGATGCAGAGGGCGACCAGCGCGGTCACGACGAGCAGGATCTGCACGAAGCCCTCGAGGGATCCGAAGAACGAGGAGAAGAAGCTGCGCTCGGTCTGGGTCGTGGTCTCGGCCTCGCTGTTGCGCGTCAGCTCGTCGATCCGGAGCATCACCGGATTCACCTGCTTCGCGTCCGTGACCCGCACCCAGAGGATGCCCGCGAAGCCGAGGCCGCCGCGCCCGGCCGCCTTCATCGCCTCGTCGAGATAGATGCGGTTCACCCAGACGATCGGCGCACGGTCGTTCGGGATCTCCGCCACGATGCGCGCGTCGAGGTCGACGGGCCAGACGGTGCTCTTGAGCGTCACCCGGTCGCCGACCTTCCAGCCGTACTTCCGCATCGTCTGCCGGCCGACGATCGCGCCGTCGCGATACTTCACGAAGTCCGCGAGGCCGCGGGGATCGATCTCGTAGTCCGAGAAGACGGTGCCGACGCGATCCGCCTCGACGGCGAAGTTCGGGAACGTGACGCGGCCGTCGTCCTCGAAGGCGCCCCCGAACCACACCATCGCGCACACGTCCGACACGCCCTCGAGGGCCCGCACCTTGCGCGCGTAGGCGTAGGGCATCGGGTAGACGAGGCCGGCCTCGTTCACGACGGAGATCCGCGTGTCGTTCGCGAGCTGGTCGAGGAAGACGTTCAGGCCCGCGGGCATCGTGAGGAGCAGGCAGACGAGCAGCACGGCGAGCGCGATCGCGCCGCCGGTGAGGAGCGTCCGCAGCGGGCTGCGCCGCAGGTTCGCGAGCACGAAGCGCGACCAGGTCACGGGCGGCCGTCCCCGCCCGTCGCCGCGGCGACAGGCGCGCGTCCGGCCCCCACGGACCCTCCGGCTGCGAGCTCGAGCGCCTCGTGGGCGCGCCGTGCCGCCTCGCCCTCGAGCAGAAGGCCCTTGTCGAGATGAAAGGTCTGGTCGACGAAGCGCAGGGCGCGCGGGTCGTGGGTCACCATCACGATCGTCTTCCCGAAGTCGTCCTTCATGCTGCGCAGGAGGCCGAGCGTGAGCTCGGCGTTGCGCGCGTCGAGGTCGCCCGTCGGCTCGTCGGCGACGACCAGGTCGGGATCGGTCACGATCGCGCGCGCGATCGCGACCCGCTGCTGCTCGCCGCCCGAGAGCGTGCGCGGCGAGTGGTCGGCGCGATGCGCGAGGCCGACGACGCGCAGCGCGATCTCGGCGCGCTCGGTCCGCTCGCTGCGCGAGAGCCTTGCGAGCAGCAGCGGCAGCGCGACGTTCTCGCGCGCGGACAGCACCGGCACCAGATTGAAGAACTGGAAGATCAGCCCCACGTGTCGCGCCCGCCAGCGCGCGAGCTCGTCCTCGTCGAGCTCGTCCAGGCGCTGTCCCGCGACGATGATCTCGCCGGTCGTGGGACGATCGATGCCGGAGACGAGGTTCAGGAGCGTCGACTTGCCCGAGCCCGAGGGACCCATGAACGCGACGAATCGTCCTCGCTGCACCTCGAGCGAGCAGTCTTCGAGGGCGTGCACCTCGTCCACGCCGCGCTGATACGTGCGGGAGACGTGACGCAGACGGATCAGCGTCTCATCGGCGGCGGCGGTCCCACGGTCCATCGGACGCCGAGCGTAGCCGCCGGACGGAAGCCGGGCCGCTCCGCCGGGCGCATCGCGAAGGTGGCACTCAGACGCGTCGGGCGAGAAGGAAGCGGAACGGGATTCCGGAGTCGTCGTGCTCCAGCACGAAGCCCGCGTCCCGCAGCAGCGCCTCCGCGTCGCAGCCGTGCCATGCGCCGAGGCACGGCTCGTAGACCGCGCGCGCGAGCGCTGCGAAGTAGAGCGCGGCGAGGCCGCCCTCGCGCACGAGTCGCCACGGCCGCCACTCGCGACGCTGGACCGCCGAGGGCTCGACGATCGCGAGGCGAGCGCCGGCGACGAGGAGGCGCGCGAGCTCGCGCAGCGCGCGCGCGGCGACGTCCGCCGGAAGCTCGTGCAGCACGAAGCAGACGCCCGCTGCATCGAAGCAGCCGTCGGGGAATCCCGTCGACTCCGCGAGGCCCTGCACGAAGCGCGCAGTGCGATGGCGTCGCGCCGCCTCGCGGAGCAGGTAGGGGCTCGGATCGAGACCGATCACCTCCGGCACGCCCGCGTCGAGGAGCGCGCCGGCGAGGCCCCCGGCGCCGCAGCCGAGATCGAGCGCGCGCTGCGCTCCGCGCAGCCAGCCTGCGAGACGCACGCGGGCGGCGGGCATCCGCCCGAGCATCGAGGTCTCGAAGCCGGTCGCGTAGCCACGGACCCAGTTCCGCGAGTAGTAGCCGTTCGGCATGCGGTGGAACGACTGCAGCACGTAGGGCGGAAGCCGATCGCCGGCGGGGACGCCCGGCGGCAGGCGTACGCGCGCAGCCTCGCCGAAGAAGCCGTGGAGCACGCGCGCGATCACGTCGGGGCGGCGCAGTGAGAGCGCGTCGGTCCAGGTCGGCGGCAGCTCGATGGATGCCCAGTCGTGCTCGGGCCAGGCGCGATCGCGCGTGGGCGGCGCGAGCGATCGGGTCGAGGACGAGGCGAGCGCCGACATGGGCGCGCATCGTATCACCGCGAAGCGCGCTTGCGGGACGCCCGGCTCACGCGGCGGGCGTGGCCAAGGCTCCGGACGCGCGGCTCACGAGTGGGAAGCTCGGCCTACGGACAGGGCTGCCCGTGACGGTCCCGCGTGATCTGGCCGGTGGCGCAGCGCTCGCGCTCGCGGCGGTCGCGCAGGAGCTCCCGAGCCGGGTTCGCCGGCAGCGGGGCCACCGACGGCGGCGCCGCATCGAGCGGCGGCATGGCCGGTCGCGGGGCCGTGGTGCTCGACGCTGGCCTGGGGACCATTCCGGGCCGAACGGGCTGGGCCGGGCTCCGGGGCGGCGGCAGGGGTGCGACGGAAGGCCCGGTCGGCGCAGGCGAAACCGGCCACGCAGGGCCGCCCGGAGGCTCCGCGAGGGCAACCGTTGCGAGCAGCAGCGCGAGCCCGAGCGATCCCCAGCGCGCCATCGAAATTCCTCCCTTCCGGCCTCCGAATCATTGGCCCTTCCCGTGCATCAGAGCAACATACGCTGCGATAATGGTGACCCAGGTCACCTGGTTTTAGAACTGGTCGGTTCGATCAGAGGAGAGCGGAAAGAACATGGGCCGGTACGGATCGGAAGACTTCGGGCTGATTCCCTCCTGGGCGATTGCGGAGACCCTGCGCCGGGTCGAGGCGCGGCGGCGAGCCGAGAACGAGCAGGCGCGGGCGGAGGAGGAGCGACGGACCGCAGTGGCCCAGCGCCGGCGGCAGCGACGCGAGCGTGTCTCGACGTTCCTGGGCGCGCTCCGCCCGAGCCGGCCGGCAGGCCCCGCGGAGGCCTGACTCAGGGGGTCTCGGGCGGGAGGCCAGACCAGGTTGCGGCCTGGGGGCCTGCCGCCTTGCGCACGTCCACGGGGATTCCCGTGAGGCGTGCCATTCCCGAGAGCCGCTCGATGCCTTCGGGCCCGTCGGCGGCGAGCAGGTTCACGTTCACGCCGCGCGTCCGGCTCGCGACCGAGAGCCCCTTTGCGTGCTGGTGTCCCCAGCCGTGGGGCAGCGCGACGACGCCCGGCATCAGCTCCGGCAGCAGCTTCACCGGCACGCGCACCGTGGCGGTCGCGGAGCGCACGTCCGCGAGATCGCCCTCGGCGAGGCCCGCCTTCGCCGCGTCGTCGGGATGCAGGTAGAGGTGGTTCGTCCACCCTGCGCCCTCCGCGAACTCCTCGAGATTGTGGGTCCACGAGTTGTGCGTCGTGACGGCGCGCTTCGTGATGAGGCGCAGCCCTCCTGCCTCTCGCTCTTCGCGCGCGAAGGCCGGCTCGAGCTTCGCGGCGGCGTCGAGCAGCGCGGGCGGCGCGAGGTTCACCTTGCCGTCGCGCGTCACGACACGCTGGCCGAGGAAGTCGTCGGCGCGGTGGTCGTCGCGCCGCTTGCCGTGACGGTGCGCCAGCAGGGCGCGGAAGCTCCCCTGCCCCGTCACGCGCAGGAGGCCCGAGAGCAGCCGCTCCTGCGGCAGTGCGGGCGCCTCTTCCGGGTGTCGCCAGCCGTGCCACGCGCGCAGCGCCTCGAGTGCGCGCTGCACCGCCCACGACCCGAAGAGCGGCGCGTCGCAGGCGCGCGCGAGGTCGAGGTAGATCGTCGCCTCGTCGCGCTGCTCGCCCGCCGGCGGCAGCACCGCGCGCGTCGCCTGGAGGTAGGGCTTCGCCTGGAGCCCGAGCATCAGCGGGAAGATGAACGGCAGATCCGGGCGCTGGAGCGGCGAGGTCGCCGGCAGCACGTAGTGCGCGAGGCTCGCGGTCTCGGTCGGCAGGATGTCGAGCACCACCAGGAGCTCGAGCCCCGCGAAGGCCCGCTTCAGGCGACCCGCGTTGGCCATCGTGATCAGCGGGTTGCCGCCCGTCACGAAGAGCCCGCGCACCTGCTTCTCCCCGGGCGCCTCGATCTCGTCCGCGAGGATCCCGCCCGGGAACGCGTCGTTCACGGAACCGAAGTCACCGATGCGCGTGCGGTCGTCGCGCATCAGGATGCCGTGCTTCACGCCGAAACGCGGAAAGTCGATCACGCCGCGGCCGACGAGCGTGCCGCCTTCGCGGTCGAGGTTTCCCGAGACCGCGTTGATCACCTCCTGCAGCCAGAACGCGAGGGAGCCGTGGCCTCCCATGTTCACGCCGGTCGAGCTGTAGAGCGCGGCGCCACGCGCCGTCCGGTAGGCGGCGACCATCTCGCGCAGCTTCGCCGCGGGCACGCGCGTCACCGGCTCCGTCCGCTCCGGCGACCACGGCTCGACCAGCGGAGGAATCGCTGCGAAGCCCGTCGTGAAGCGCGCGACGCGCGCCGCGTCGACGCCGCCCTGGGCCAGGAGCTCGTGCAGGAACGAGAGGAAGAAGAAGACGTCCGTGCCGGGGCGGATGAAGACGTGCTCGCCCGTGGCGCGCGCGGTCTCGGTGCGACGCGGATCCACGACGTAGACGCGGCCGCCGCGCGCGGTCACGTCGCGCAGGCGCTTCAGCGGGTTCGGCACCTGCAGGAAGCTCCACTTCGAGACCACCGGATTCGCGCCGACCACGATCAAGCACTCGGTGCGGTCGACGTCCGGGAAGGGCTGCGTGAAGGGGAAGCCGTAGACCTCGCGCGCCACCGCGAACTTGTTGCTGCAGTCCTGCGTCGCCGAGGAGTACACGCTCTTCGAGCCTACGCCCGTCATGAAGCCCTGGGCGAAGATCGGGTGCAGGGTGCCGAAGCCCGCCGCCGTGCCGACGTACATCGCGATCGCGTCGGGCGAGAAGTCCGCGCGGATGCGCTTCACCTTCGCGCCGATCTCGCGCAGGGCCTGCTCCCACGAGATGCGCTCGAAGCGCGCGTCGTCGCCGCTCCCGACCCGCTTCAGGGGATGCGTGAGACGGTCCGGCGAGGCGAAGAGCTTGTGCTGCTTGAGGCCCTTCGCGCAGCCGAAGCCCCCCGTCGCGACGTGCTGCTCGTCGGGCCGGATGCGCGTCACCGCGCCGCCCTCGAGCGTCACCTCGAGCCCGCAGAGCGACTCGCAGATGCGACAGAAGGTGGTGACGGTGCCGTCCTGCACGTCCCGCATGGGCGCCCCCGGCTTCGTGAGGCCGCATCTTACCTCGATCCGCGCGAGGCAGGGGCGCCTTCGGGCGGCCAGGGGAGCGTGCCGCGCGGGGCGCCGGCCCGATCCGGCGGAACGTCCGGCAGCGGAAGCTCGCCGCGCTCGCGCCACGTCCGCACCCGCCCCTCGGCCGCCTGCTGCGCCTTCGGATCGAGGCCGGTGTCAGGCGCTCCGTAGACCGTCTGGGACGGGAACGCGAAGCCCGTGCCGCTCTCGGCCACGACGTCCATCACGCGCAGGAGCACATCCTCCCGGACCCGCAGGAACTCGTCGATGTCCGCGGTTCGCGCATAGGCGAAGATCTCGAGATCCAGGGAGTAGGCGCCGAACCCGACGAAACGCACCCGCGCCGGATCGGGATCGATCCGGGGATGGGCGAGCAGCAATTGCTTCAGGCGGATGAGGACGTGGCGAAGCTGGTCCGGTGTCGTTTCGTAGCGCAGTCCCAGGGTCGTGTGGAGCCAGATCCGATCGCGGCGCGCGTAGTTCTCGAGCGGGAGATTCGCGAATTCCGCGTTCGGGATCGTCACCACGGTGCGATCCAGGGTGCGGACCCGCGTCGAGCGAAGACCGATGTCCTCGACGGTGCCGATCCGCTCGCCGAAGCGACAGAAGTCGCCGACCCGGACCGGCTGGTCCGTCACCAGGGTGAGCCCGCCGAAGAAATTCTCCACCGTCTTCTGGCCGGCGAGCGCCACCGCGAGACCGCCGACACCGAGCCCGGCGATCAGCCCCGTCGCGTCGAAGCCCAGGTTCTGGACCACCGCGAGTCCGGCCAGCATCGCCATCACGGCCTTCGCCGCCCGCCGGAGCAGCGGCATGACCGCGGTCGCGCTCGCGCGGCCGCGCCGCCGCAGGTGGTCCTCGAGATTCGCCGCGACGACGTCGACGGCCCGCAGCAATATCCAGGTGAGGGCGAGGATCGCGAGGCCCTTCTCCGCGCCGCGCATGGCGCGGTCGACCGGCAATGCGAGCCACAGCCAGCGGTGTACGGCCGCGAAGGCGCCGACCGAGAGCGCGAGCCGGAGGGGCCCCGTGAAGCGGCGGAGAAGCGTCTCGTCGAAGCCCGGGGCGAGCCGACGGGCGATGCGCCGTGCGACCACGAGCAGGAGGGAGGTCGCGGCCCAGGCGAGCAGCGCCGCGCCCGCGATGCAGAGCGGAACCGCAATCCATTGCCAGAGCCGCATCTCGAGGAATCCCACGCGCCGCAGCAGGTCCGGAAGATGCTCCTCGAAGCGGCTCTCGCCGTACTGCGCATAGAGGACCGGGATCTTCGACACCGTCGAGCGCGCGACGCGCCAGCGTGGCTCCCCGGCGCGCCGCCCCGAGCGCTCGAGCAGCACGTCCACGATTCCGTCCGGGGTCGGGATCGAGCCGACGCGCTCGAGGCTCCTCGCGAGGTCATCCTCCTCGGCACCGCCGGGCTCGTCGGAGAGGGCCTCGAGATCGACCCAGAGCGAGCGATCGAGAGCGCTCTTCAGCTCCCGGGCGAGCTCGGGACCTCTGGTGTCGCGGCGTCCCGGCGGCACGTCGCGGAGGTCGAGCAGTCCTGCGGCGCGCGCGTAGTCGCCGTCGCGCGCCGAGGCGAGGAAATCGTGCATCGCCGCGCGGGGCGTCGCGTCGTCGATCTCCGCCGCCGGAGCGTCGCCCGACTCGGCCGCGGCGGGGACGCTGCAGAGCAGCGCCGCCGCTGCGATTCCGACCTGCACGCATCCGCGCGCTCGCTTCGAGCCGACTCGCGCCATTTCGTCGTCCTCCTCGCTCGTTGCGTCCCGCCCAAGCTACCCATCGTGGCGCTCGCGTCGACTACATGAATGTATGTCGGCTGCGTAGAGCGGCTCGGGGGTTGCGCGCGGCCCGCGCGGCGACTACCCCCTCTCGGGTGAGCTGCATCGTGCCCGTGTCGGTGCGCGGAGGATCCGGCTGAGCGCGATCGACGTCGCGATCCTCGGCGCCTTCCTCGCGTACTCCGTGCTCGTCGGCCTGCGCGCGCGCCGGCGTGCGTCCGAGAGCCTCGAGGAGTACTTCCTCGCGGGCCGCACCCTCCCGGGCTGGCAGGCCGGGATGAGCATGGCGGCCACCCAGTTCGCGGCCGACACGCCGCTCCTCGTCACCGGCCTGATCGCGACCGCCGGGATCTTCTCGCTCTGGCGGCTCTGGATCTACGCGGTCGCGTTCCTGCTCCTCGGCTTCGTGCTGGCCGGAAGCTGGCGTCGCTCCGGAGTGTTGACGGACGCCGAGCTCGCCGAGCTGCGCTACGCCTCGGCGCCCGCGGCGGCGCTGCGGGGGATCAAGGCCTTCTACTTCGGAACCGTCTTCAACGTGGCGGTGCTCGCGATGGTGCTGTTCGCGGCGAAGGAGATCGCCGAGCCCTTCCTGCCCTGGAACGAGTGGCTTCCCGCGAGCGTGTTCCAGCCCTTCCGCCACGTCGTCGAGCAGCTCGGCGTCCGCTTCGCACGGGCGATTCCGGGCGCGGCCGACCTGTGGACGCGCTCCGCCAACAACGTGCTCTCGATCGCCGCGATCGTGACGACCACGACCCTGTATTCGACGACCGGCGGCTTGCGCAGCGTGGTGCGCACCGACGTCGCCCAGCTCATCCTCATGCTGAGCGGCACGGCGCTCTATGCCGCCTTCGTGGTCCGCGCCGCAGGCGGATTCGATGCGCTTCCGGAGCGGCTGCTCGCGCTCTCCGGGACGGGGGCGCTCCACGGCATGACGCCTGGCGAGCTCCTCGCCTTCACGCCGGATCGCGCGCACACGGGCTCGACCGCGCTGCTCCTCGTGCTCGGTCTCCAGTGGCTCGTCCAGACCAACGCCGACGGCACCGGCTACCTGGCCCAGCGCACGATGGCGTGTCGCAGCGACACCGACGCGAAGCACGCCGCGTTGGTCTTCGTCGGGGCCCAGGTCGTGCTGCGGAGCCTGCTCTGGCTGCCGCTCTGCGTCGGCCTTCTGGTGCTGTTCCCGCCAGATCCCGCGCTCTCCGGCTCGACCCTCGTCGCCGATCGCGAGGCAACCTTCGTGCGCGGCATGCGCGAGCTGCTGCCCGCCGGCGCGCTCGGCATCATGCTGACGGCGATGCTCGCGGCCCTCGCCTCGACCCTCGACACGCACCTCAACTGGGGCGCGTCCTACTGGGCGAACGACCTCTACGCGCGCTTTCTCTGCCGCGGTTGGCTGCGTCGCGAGCCGAGCCCCCGCTCGCTGGTGTGGGTCGCACGGCTCTCGAACCTGGGACTGCTCGGGCTCGCGCTCGCATTGATCCCCTACCTCGGGTCGATCGCGAGCGCCTGGCAGACGACGCTGCTGCTCGGCGCCGGCATGGGCGTGATCCTGGTGCTGCGCTGGCTGTGGTGGCGACTGAACGCCTGGGGCGAGATCGGATGCCTGGCGGCCTCCGCGATCCTGGCGCCGGTGCTCCTGGCGTGGGCGCCGGAGCGCGAGGCCCTGCGCCTGCTCCTGATGGCGGCCGGTGCGACGCTCACCGGTGTGACGCTCTCGCTCGTGACGGCGCCCGAGCCCGTCGATCGGCTGCGTCTCTTCTACGCGCGCGCGCGTCCCCCGGGGTTCTGGGCTCCCGTCGCGGCGGCGATCGGCGAGGATCCGGCCGCACCGCGGCGGCGCCTCCTGCGGGGCCTCGGCGCGGTTGCGCTGCTGTCCTTCGCCACCTTCTCGCTGCTGACCGCCGTCGGAAGCCTGCTCGTCTCGAGCCCGCCGCCGGTCTTCCTGCCGGATCGCATCGCGTGGTCCGTGGTCCTGCTCGCGGCCGCCGCGCTCACGGGGGCCTTCGGCTGGCGGCTCGGCCACGGCGAGGACGGCGGGGTCGCGGCGAACCCGCCGCCGCGCTAGCGAGCCGTCAGCATGTGCGGACGCTTCGTGCAGTCGTCCAGCGGACAGACCCTCGCGGAGCGCTTCGGCGTCGCCGAGGCGCCGGCGCTCCGTCCCCGGTACAACATCGCGCCCACGCAGCTCGCGGCCGCGGTGCGCGACATCGAGGGCCGGCGCCGGATCGACCTTCTGCGCTTCGGGCTCGTGCCGGGCTGGGCCGAGGACCTGCGCGTCGGTTCCCGGATGATCAACGCGCGCGCGGAGCGCATCGCGACCGCGCCGGCCTTCCGGGCGGCGTTCCGGCGGCGGCGCTGCATCGTGCCGGCCGACGGCTTCTACGAGTGGCAGCCGCGCGGGAAGACGAAACAGCCCTGGCTCGTGCGCGCTGCCGACGGCGCGCCCCTGGCACTCGCGGCCGTCTGGGAGCGCTTCGAGCCCGCGGAAGGCGAGCCGGTCGAGAGCTTCGCCCTGGTGACGACCGAGGCGAACGACGCGCTGCGACCGATCCACGACCGCATGCCCGTCGCGCTCGCGCCCGACGAGGTCGACGCCTGGCTCGATCCCGCGCAGCAGGACCGCGACGCCCTCTGCGCCCTGCTCCGTCCGCGCGCCCTCCCCCTAGAATGCATCCCGGTATCGCGCGCCGTGAACGACGTGCGCCACGACGATTCGAGCCTGCTCGAGCCCGCGCCCCCGGGCGCGACGGAGGAGACGTGACCGCACGACGCCTGCGCTTCGGCCTCTGGTACGACTTCCGCAACCCGCCGCGGTGGCGACAGGACGCGAGCGCGCTCTATGGCGCCATCGTCGAGCAGGCGGTGCGCGCCGAGGCGCTCGGCTGGGACGACGTCTGGCTGTCGGAGCACCACTTCATCGACGACGGCTACACGCCGTCGATGTTGCCCCTCGCGGCCGCGATCGCGGCCCGCACGACGCGCGTCCACGTCGGCACGAGCGTGCTGCTGCTGCCGCTCCACGACCCGCTGCGCGTGGCCGAGGACGCCGCGACCGTGGACGTGCTCTCGGGCGGCCGCCTCGAGCTCGGCCTCGGCGTCGGCTACCGGCTGGGCGAGTTCACGGGCTTCGGCAAGGACGTGCGCCAGCGCGCGCGCTGCATGGACGCGTCGCTCGCCGTGATGCGCCGGCTCTTCGACGGCGAGACCGTGAGCGTGGACACGCCCTGGTTCCGCTATCGCGACGTGGCGCTGCATCCACTCCCGGCGCAGCGGCCGCTCCGGATGTGGGGCGGCGGCTTCTCGGAGCCCGCGGTGCGTCGCGCCGCGCGTCTGTGCGACGGCTACATCGCGATCGGGCCCGTGGCGCCGCTGGTCGCCGTCTATCGCGACGAGCTGCGCCGGCTCGGCGAGGACCCCGCGGCCCACGAGGTCGCGGCGGGGCTCGCCTGGCTCCTCGTCGCGCGCGATCCCGAAAGGCGTTGGCGCGAGGCGGAGCCCCACCTGCTCTACCAGATCAACCGCTACGCCGAGTGGTTCTCCGAGGCGGGAATGAGTGTCGCCGCGACCGCGAGGACGCGCGCGGACCTCGAGGCCCAGCGCATCCTGATCGTGAGCCCGGAGCAGGCGATCGACACCATCGCCCGCTACGTGGCCGAGACCGGCGTCTCGCGCTTCTACGGCTGGACCGTGCCGCCGGGGCTGCCGCCCTCCTTCAGCGACGAGCACGTGGAGCTGATGGCGCGGGAGGTGATGCCGGCGCTGCGGGGCGCATGAACGCGTCCGGGCTAGGCGCCCGCCTCGAAGCGTCGCACGGTCAGCACGATGCGGTCGCTCGCGGGCCGGTCGGCGCGGACGCGCCAGCGCTCGCCCGTCGCGTGGCACGTCATCGTCTCGACGAATCCGACGTTTCGCCACATGAACGTGTCGGGGTACTCGGCCGCATCGGAGATCACGATCTCGAAGAAGCCGGCCGCTGCATCGAGATGCCCGAGCTCCCAGGTCGTGAAGCTGTAGATCGACTTCGAGAGCGTGATCAGGGTGCGGACGAAGGACTCGTCGTAGCGGCCGTCCGCCTTGCGCTGCATCTGGCCGTAGATCCCCTTCTCGGTCAGGGCGGCGGCCGCCTGGCGGCCCGACTCGATCACGAACTCGGGACGACCAGCGCCGGCCGTCGCCATCATGAAGCGCAAGAGGGCGTCGTAGAAGGGCGCGGGATACCAGGTCGAGGGGCCGATCTCGCCCGCGAGGGCGAGCTCGCTCCAGGCGGGCCCGAGGGCGGCGCGCAGGTCGGCCTCCGAGGCCCGGCCCTGCTCGAGGAGCTCGCGGATCTGCTCGACGGCGGTCCGGACGACCGCCCCTTTCACCGAGGGTTCCATGGCTCGAGACCTCACCGTTCGGATCGGCGTCGCAGGCTGGCGTCTTGAGCGGCCACGCCCGGAGCCTGCGCGCCCGTTACCCTGGCCCCATGGACGAAGCCCGCGAACGCACGACCGCTGCACGATCCGGAAACGAGAGCGCGGCCTCGGACGGCGCGCTCGCGCCGATCACCGTGCCCGTGCTCTACGACTTCGCGTCCACCATCGCCTACGTCGCGCATCGCGTGCTCGGCGGCATGGCGGACGAGCTCGCGCGCCTCGGCGTCTCGCTCGCGTGGCAGCCGATCGATCTCGCGCAGCTGCTCCGCATCCCGCGCGGCGCGCCGATCGCGGGCGAGCGGCGCGCGAACGCGCTGCGGGTGGCGCACGAGCTCGGCGTGCCGGTGCGCTCGCCCACGCGCTGGCTCGACTCGCGCCGCGCCCACGCAGCGATCCTGCTGCTGCGCGACGACGCTCGCGCCGAGGCCGCGCTGCGCGAGCGCGTCTTCAGCGGGATCTTCGAGCAGGGCGGCGATCCGGGCGAGGCGGGAGCGCTCGAGGGCTGGACCGCGGAGCTCGGGCTCGCGCTCGATCCCGCGCGCCTCGCGCGCGCCGAGGAGGATCTCGCGCTGCGCACCCACGTCGCCGAGGATCAGGGCGTGACGGGCGTGCCGACCCTGCTGCTCGACGCCTGGCCCCTCGGCGGGATCCAGGCCCCCGAGACGATGCGGCTCCTGCTCGAGCGCTGGGTGCGCCGCAAGCGCGAGGCCGTGGTGGCTAGCGGGAGCGGGCGAGCGCCGTCTTGAGCCCGCTGTAGCCGGGCTGGTCGATCGCCACCTGGTTCACCACCGCCTCGCGCAGCAGCTCCGCGAGCCCGGGGCGGTCGAGGGCGATCGTGCCGTCGCGCAGGCCGTGCACGAGCTTCCAGCGCAGCGCCGGGAGCTCGCCCGCCTCGCCGAAGAGCGCGCGCAGGCGATCCTCCTGGCGCCGTCGGTGCGGCTCGCCCACGGCGATCTCGCGCAGCACCACGTCGAGGGAGTTCGAGGCCACGCGCGCCAGGAACTGCGTGCGGCCCTTCGTCGCGCCCATGACGTCGTTGCGCAGGTAGTCGCGCACGCTCGTCACGAGCTCGTCGAGGCGCGGCATCTCGAGGTCCGACCGCTTCGGGTCGGCTTCGAGCAGCGCGACCGGGCCCGGGATCAGCAGGTTCACGCAGTCGACCTGGCACTCCGACGTGCGCCGGCCGATGGCGGGGCGCTCGACCGTCTTGTCGGGGCCCGTCCGGTAATGCTCCGCCATGCCGAGGCAGCCGACGGACCACCAGAACGAGCCGAAGACCTCCCAGAACTTCACGCGCTCCGGGTCGACCTTCCGCCCCGACACCGATTCGTAGCCTGCGAAGAGATCCTCGTAGCGTCCGAAGCCGCCGACCGGCAGCTCGCTCCGCCCGAAGCGCCAGGAGTTGGTGCAGATCCAGCCGAGGTCGCGCATCGGGTCGCCGATGTGCGCGAGCTCCCAGTCGAGCACCGCCACCACGCCCTCCGGCGACACCATGATGTTGCCGTTGCGGAAGTCGTTGTGGACCAACGCCTCCTCGGGCGCCTCGGGCAGGTGCTCGAGCAGCCAGCGCGCCGTGAAGTCGATCATCGGCTGCGGCGTGCCGTAGCCCTGGTACTGGAGCCAGGTCTGCCGCACGTAGGTCTCCGGCGACACGCGCTGGAGACGCTGCGAGAGGCCGGTGGCGGCGAGGTCGATCGCGTGGATGCGCGCGAGGATCTCGCCGCACTGGCGCGCGAGCTTCGGGCGGATCGCGTCGAGGCTCTCGGCGCGCACGATCCGCGCGCCGAGAGCCTCGCCCTCGAGCCACTCCATCAGGAAGCCCTCGCCGAGGCCGTCCTCCGGACGCAGCACCCAGAGCACCTCGGGCTCGGGCACGCCGGCCTCGCGCGCGCGCTGCATCAGCAGCGCCTCGACCGCGAGGCCCGGCTGGCCGTGCGAGAGCGCGGGCGACGGCAGGCCGCCCGGCGAGCGGCGCAAGGCCAGCGTGCGCTCGCCCGCGTCGGTGCGGATCACGAGCCGGTGGGTCTCCTGGCTCGCGCCGCCCGAGAGCCGCTCGCTCGACACCAGGCCGCGACAGCCCGGGATGCAGCGCATGACGACCGCGGCGAGCGCGTCCGCGAAGGCGGGCCGCGTGCCCGGCGCCGGCTCGGAGCCCCCCGTCGGCTCGGATCCGCCCGCCATTCAGGCGTCTTCCGACACGCCCTTCGGCGCGCGCTGCTTCATGAAGCCGAAGAGGTACCCGGCGACGCGCCGCATCTGGATCTCCTCGGCGCCCTCGGTGATGCGATAGCGGCGGTGGTGGCGATAGATGTGCTCGAAGGGCTTGTGGCGCGAGTAGCCGAGCCCGCCGTGCACCTGCATCGCGCGGTCCGCGGCCTCGCAGCACATCCGGTTCGCCCAGTAGTTGCACATCGAGACCTTGTCCGAGGCCGAGAAGGTCCCGTAGGTGTCCATCATCCACGCGGTCTTGTGGATCAGGGCGCGCAGCATCTCGCATTGCGTCTGGAGCTCGACCAGGGGGAACTGGATCGCCTGGTTGCTCGCGAGGGGCTTCCCGAAGGGCCTTCGCTCCTTCGCGTAGGCCACGGCCTGGTCGATGCAGAACTGCGCCGCGCCGAGGCTCGACGCCGCCTGGCGGATCCGGTTCTCGTTGAAGAAGTGCTGCACCACCTGGAGACCGCGCCCCTCGCCGCCGAACACCGCGTCGTCGCCGACGTGCACGTTCGTGAGCGACACGCGGGCGTGGTCCGTCGGCATGTTGAAGGTCCAGAGGTACTCCTCGACCTTGAACCCGGGCGCGCTCGTCGGAACCAGGAAGGCCGTGATGCCGTGGCCGTCGCCGGCAGCGCCGCCGGTGCGCGCGAAGATCAGGTCGTAGGGCGCCTTGTGGACGCCCGTGTTCCAGGTCTTCTCGCCGTTGATGCGCCAGCCGTTGCCGTCGCGCACGGCCGTCGTCTCCATGTGCGTCGCGTCGGAGCCGTGGTTCGGCTCGGTGATGCCGAACGCGAAGCCCGTCGTGCCCTCGAGCAGGCCGTCCAGGAAGGTCGCCTTCTGCGCCTCGCTGCCGTAGGCGAGCATCAGCAGCACGCCCACGTTGTTGGCGACGATCGAGTGCTCGTTCTGGAGGTCGTTGTGGAGCCCGAGCCCCTTCGTGGCGAGGTGCTCGCGGATGATCGCCATGCCGAGGTTCGTGCCGTCCTTCCCGCCGTAGGCCTTCGGCAGCGGGTAGCGGTAGTGGCCGGCCCGGTCGGCCCGGCGGCGCACCTCGTGGAGCAGCGCCTCCCAGGTCTCGTTCGGGAGCCCGCCGCGGTCCCAGTCGGTGCGCGCGTCCTCGCGCCGGTGGTCGAAGAAGCGAACGTTGTCGTCCTGCTGCTCGAGCGGCTTGATCTCGCGCTCGATGAACTCGTCGAGCTCGCGCAGGTATGCGGTGAGCTCCTTGGGGACCTCGAAATCCATCGTGGCTCCTTCGCGTCGGCGTCTAGTCGGGGGAGGCCGCGAGCGCGGCGTCCACCGACTCGTGGAAGTGGACGAGCGCCGGCTCCATGCGCCCGTAGATCACCTCGGGCAGCGCGCCCGAGGCGAGATTCCGGTGGATCCGGGCCATCGTCGGGAAGTCCTCGGTGCCCGTCACGTGCAGCAGCGCGTCGAGGTTCTTGCGCCAGTAGCGCTCGGCCTTCTCGTCCTTCGGCAGCTCGGGCGCGAAGAGCGTGGTCGAGACCCGCGTGCGATCGACGGCGAGCGGCGTGATCCGCCAGAGCTCCACGTGGTCGAACTGGTGCACGAGGATCGCGTTCGGCATCAGCAGGTACTGCGTGGTGGCGTGGGGCAGCAGACGCCAGTCAGCCTCGTCCGGCTTCGCGAGCTCGTCGAGCACGCTCTTGTGGAGACCGACGTAGCGCGAATGGGGGCCGTAGGTGTCGTGGATCCAGCGATCCGAGAAGTAGTCGTCCCCGATCGTCGCCTTGTGCAGCCAGGGGATGTGGTAGGTCTCCGTGAAGGTGTCGACGATCAGCTTCCAGTTGAAGGCGAGCTCTTGGCTGCGGGTCTCGAAGGCGTGGTATGCGCCGAATCCGTAGTCGGCGAGCTCGTCCTGCGCGCCGCAGAGCGCGTCGTCCACGGTGAAGGTGGGCCCCGCCGCCCGCGCGAAGACGAGGCCGTAGCCCTCCGCGACCTCCACGCGATGCAGGCCGAGGCTTTCGCGGTCGAGATCGTCGAAGCCGCTCTCGGCGCCGGGGATGCCGCGGAGCCGGCCGTCGAGGCGGTAGGTCCAGCCGTGATAGGGGCACGCGATCGACTGGCGCGTGCGGCCGCAGCCCTCGAGCAGCGTCGTGCCGCGGTGGCGGCAGGCGTTCACGAAGGCGCGGACGGAGCCGTCCTCCTGGCGCACCACGGCGACCGGCGCGCCGCCGAGATCGGCCGTCACGAATGCGCCCGGCTCGCCGAGCTCGCAGGAGAGCGCGACCAGGAGCGGGCGCTCGCGGAAGAGCGCGCGTTTCTCATGCTCGAAGCGACGCGGACAGGTGTAGCTCGAGGCCGGATTGCGCATGCTGTGCGCACCGAGAGGGCCCGGCCGCGGCGTGGCCGCGTCGGCGAGGCGGCGGAGCAGCTCGACCTGGCGAGCTTGGCGCATGCGGGCCCCCTGCAGGACGACCCGCGGATACTACCGGGTTCCGACGACGGGCGGTCCGCGCCGGGCCGCACGGCGATCCGTTCGCCGTCGCGCGGAGCGCGGGCCCGGCGATCCGCGATAGGATGCCCCGATCCGCCAGGAGGCCCCGATGATCCGGACCCTGCCCATGCGCAACGGCATCTTCCTCGCCCCGTTCCACCCGATCGACCGCGACCCGACCGAGGCGCTGCAGCGCGACCTCGAGCTCGTCGCCCACCTCGACCGGCTCGGCTACGAGGAGGCGTGGATCGGCGAGCACCACTCGGCGGGCTTCGAGATCATCGCCAGCCCCGAGCTCTTCATCGCCGCCGCCGCCGAGCGCACGAGGCACATCCGCCTCGGCACCGGCGTCGTGTCGCTGCCCTATCACAACCCCCTGATGACGGCGAACCGCATCATCCAGCTCGACCACATGACACGCGGTCGCGTGATGTTCGGCGTCGGCCCCGGCTTGCTGCCGTCGGACGCCATGATGCTCGGCATCGACCCCATGACCCAGCGCGATCGCATGCTCGAGGGCCTGATGGTGATCCTGCGCCTGTTCGCGGGCGAGGTCGTGACCGAGAAGAGCGACTGGTACAACCTCGTGAACGCGCGCGCGCACCTCCTGCCCTACACGAAGCCGCATCCCGAGATCGCGGTCGCGAGCGCCGTCAGCCCCTCGGGCGGGCGCGCCGCCGGCAAGTACGGCTTCGGCATGCTGTGCGTCGCGGCGACGGCCGCCGACGGCTTCGACGCGCTCTCGACCAACTGGCAGATCGCCTGCGAGATCGGCGCGGAGAACGGGCGCACGATGGACCGCAACCGGCTGCGCCTCGTCGGCCCCGTGCACCTCGCCGAGACGCGCGAGAAGGCGCGCGAGAACGTGAAGTGGGGCCTCCACAAATGGCTCGAGTACTTCCGCCGCCTGAACCCGCTCGCGCCGCCGACGACGCCCGGCAAGGATCCGATCGAGGACATGATCGAGTCGGGCCGCGGCGTGATCGGCACGCCGGACGACGCGATCGCCCAGCTCCGCCGACTCGAAGAGAAGCAGGGCGAGTTCGGCTGCTTCCTCCAGCTCGCCCACAACTGGGCGCCCTTCGACGACACCCTCCGCTCGTACCAGCTCTGGGCCGAGCACGTGGCGCCGGTCTTCAAGAACGCGAACGCGAGCCGTGAGGGCTCCTACGAGTGGGCCATGGGCAACGCGCAGCAGTTCATCGGCCAGGCGATGAACGCCGCGCTGGACATGATCCAGCGCCACGCGAAGGAGCGCGCGGAGAAGAAGGCGGCGGACGCGGCCGCGAGCACGAAGCGCGCGAGCTAGCGGCGAGGCGGGGCGCGCGCGCCAGCAGGTCGGCGTGCGATCGCTCAGGGATGCCAGGCCAGATCGTAGGGAGTGCACAGCCCCGTCGGGCCGGCGTCGATGCGGATCAAGGCGAGACCCGATTTGTCCACGCCCAGCCCGCAGTCGGGCGCGATTTGGAGCGAGCCGCCCGGCCTGCAGCATCCCTGGCGCCCCGTCGGCGACGTGCTCGCCGTGCTGCCGACCGGGCACTCGAAGACCGTCGTTCCAGCGTCGCACGCGTAGAACAGGCAGATCCGGAGCGCGCCGCCGGACGCGACGGAGATCGCGGGGTCGACCGTCGCACCCGGGACGTCGCTGATCGCGACGGCGAACCAGTCCGCATCGCTCGCCCCCGCGAGCTCCGCTGCGAACGAGGAGCCGTTGGCGTCGGCGTCCGTGACGCTGCCCAGGGGGTGGCTCGACGCCTCGCTGCCGTTCGGCTCGAAGGCATCCGCGAGGCAGCTCACCGGATCGACGCTGCCCGGACCGTCGAGCAGGAGGCTGTCGTGCACCACCGAACCCACGCCGAGCACGGCGCCCTCGTCCAGGTTCCCGACCGACGAGGACTCCGTGATCAGCGTGGCGTCGGCCGTCGAGAAGCCGGCGCCACCATTTCGCGTCGCCTGGCTGCGCGCGATGCGGCTGCGCTCGCCCACGGAGATGCCGACGCCTCCGTTGTGGTGCGCTTCGATGCCCGAGACGGACGCCGCGTCGCCCAGCACGACGCCGCCGGCAGCGAAGCCCGTGACGACTCCATCGGAGACGAGCGTGCCGGACGCCGCCCCGGTGATGCCGCGGCTCGCGCCGGAGGGACAGGTGAGCGCCGGCGGCGCGCCCGAGCACGGCTTGGCACCGCGCAGGGCGAAGCCGCCGAGGTGCAAGGTCACGTCGTCGGCGGCGATCTCGATGGCGGTGGCGTCACCGGATGGCGTGAGCTCGCCGGTCAGGCGATAGCTCCCGGGGCTCGCGATCGTGACGGGAAAGCCCGGGAGGTCCGAGGCGGTGACTCCACCGGCTACGGCGCGCGCCTGGTTGATCTCGATCGCGCCGTCGGCCGCCGGCGCTGACGAGGGGCTCGCCGCGAGGGTCAGGGTCACGGCGACGCTGGCGGCACGAATCGAAGAGCGGACCGAGTCCAAGCTCCGGCGCATCGAGAAGCCTCCGCCCCGGCGCCACCGTCTGCCGGTCAGGCTCCGAAGTCAAGCGAGGCGTCTCCGCCCGCCCGCACCGGCCACGACGCAGCAGCCTGGAGAGAGGCGCCACCTCTCGTCCGCCGATTCATCGGGAATCGACGGCGAAGTCCGCCACGCGCGCCCTGCTCGAGACCACTTCCTTCTCGTATCACGCCGCCGCGGATGCTCCGCGCTGGCGAGGGCGGGTGCCCACGTCCGCCCCCGAACGAGGACCGTCAGCGGGCCGACCCGCGACAGAGGAGGCTCCGAGCATGCTGCGCAACTCTCGGAACGGACGGTTGATTTCGGCGCTGGGACTCGCGGCGGCCCTGCTCTATGCCGTCAGCACCGCCTCCGCCGCATCGATCAACTACGGCGACTTCGGCCCCATCCCGCCCGGCGTCACCTTCGGCACCGTGACGGAGTCTTCCGCGACGGATGCGGTGCCGCTCTACGGGGCTCCCGCCCCGTTCCCGACCGGTCTGGACTTCGACCCCGCGGCCTTCGCCGCGACCTCGAGCGGCGGCGGGCAGGACATCACCGACGGCCAGCTCAACTTCAGCGTGACGGCCGACCCGTCCTTCGCCATCACGTCGCTCAACCTGTTCGAGGCCGGCGACTACACGCTGGCGGGCGGCGGAACGAATGCCACCCAGGCCCTCGCGGGCGCCATCCTTCGCGTGAGCGTCACGCAGATCGGCGGCGTGGACGTCGCGCCGATCGGCCTGAGTCCGGTGAACGGGTCGGTCGGCTTCAATCTCGCGGCGAACCCGGGGGTCGTGCAGCCGTGGTCCCTCGGCCTCTCTCTCAACGTCGCGGCACAGCTGGACCCGGAGCAGCGCGCCACCCGGATCGAAGTCGTGATCGACAATCAGCTGCTCACGTTCAGCGAGGCCGCGACCAGCGCCTTCATCGCGAAGAAGGATTTCCGCGTCGACGTGGGCGTGGTGATCCCCGAGCCGAGCACGCTGGCGCTCCTGCTCGTAGCGTGCGCAGGCTTGTCGGCGGTGTCGCGCCGAGCCCGCTGAAGCGGGAGCGGTAGCGGGGCGGTCCCGATCGGCTCCCGAACTTCCGGCCGAGCCGAGCAACGACCGCGAAGAGCGAAAGGGCCGCCGGCGCATTGCACCGGCGGCCCTCGCTGATCCTGGAGCACGAGACGGGATTCGAACCCGCGACATCCACGTTGGCAACGTGGTGCTCTACCAACTGAGCTACTCGTGCGCGATTCCGGGGAGATACGAGACGCCGGGGGGCTCGTCAAGTCCGCGCGCCCGGCCTCCCGGGGCTAGAGCTTCCGCACCTTCTCCCGGCCGCTCTTCACGTTCTTGGTGGCGTTCCGCGTGTCGTACACGCGCTGCGCCCTGGCGACGACCCGGTCGTAGTCGACGCCCGCGTGGTTGGTGATGATGACCACCACGTCGGACTCGCCGAGGGCGGCGTCGGAGAGCTCGACGCTCTTCAGCTGCTGGCCCTCGAGATCGAGCTCCGCCACGTGCGGGTCGTGGTACGTGATCTTCGCGCCCTTGCGCTGCAGCAGGCGGATCACGTCGAGCGCCGGCGACTCGCGCATGTCGGCCACGTCGGGCTTGTAGGCCACGCCGAGCACCAGGACGTTCGAGCCGTTCACCGGCAGGCGCTCCTCGTTCAGGATGTCGCCGACCTTCTCGGCCACGTAGTCGGGCATATGCCCGTTGATCTCCGTCGCGAGCTCGATGAAGCGTGCGCTGAAGTTCAGCGCCTTCATCTTCCACGACAGGTAGGTCGGGTCGACCGGGATGCAGTGGCCGCCGAGGCCCGGGCCCGGCAGGAACTTCATGAAGCCGTAGGGCTTCGTCGCCGCCGCGTCGATCACCTCCCAGACGTCGATCCCGAGGCGGTCGCACATCAGCGCCACCTCGTTCGCGAGGCCGATGTTGATCGCCCGGAACGTGTTCTCGAGCAGCTTCACCATCTCCGCGCTCTGGCTGCTCGAGACCTGCACGACGGTGTCGAAGATGGTCGAGAAGATGCAGCTCGCGAGCTCGGTGCAGAGCGCCGTCTCGCCGCCCACGACCTTCGGCACGTTCCGCACCGCGAAGACCTTGTTGGCGGGGTCGATGCGCTCCGGCGCGAAGGCCACCGAGAAGTCGCGCCCGACGACCAGGCCCGTCCGCTCGAGGATCGGGACGTAGAGCTCCGCGGTGGTGCCCGGGTACGTGGTGCTGCCGAGGATCACGAGCTGCCCCGGGCGGAGCCGCTTCTCGATGTCCTCTACCGCGCGCACGATGAAGGTGACGTCGGGGTCCTTGGTCTTCGTGAGCGGGGTCGGCACGCAGACGTTGATCACGTCCATCTCGCCGAGCTGGTCGAAGTCGGTCGTCGCCGAGAGGTGGCCGCTCGCGCGGAACTTCGCGACGTCGGCGCTCGCGACGTCCTCGATGTAGGAGCGGCCGTCGAGCAGGCTGCGGACCTTCTCGCCGTCGAGCTCGAAGCCCGTCACGCGGAAGCCGGCCCGGGCGAACTCGGTCACGAGCGGCAGGCCGACGTAGCCCAGACCGACGACGCCGATGCGCGCCTCCCGGCGGTCGATCCGGTCGCGAAGCTCCTGCAGACGGGTCATGCGCTGGCTCCTCTCTCCGAGTCCGACGGTGCTCTGGATTCTTCGGCCGGCCGCTGCGCCCGGCGCAGCCTGGCGGCGTGCTCGCGCCCAGCCGCTCCGCCCCGCTCACGTTCAGGTCCGGTCAGGCGCTCCCGGGCCGGTCGGGGTCGCCGAAGTAGTCGGCAAAGTAGCCATAACCCGACCAGAGCGTGAGTGCCGTGGCCAGCGCGAGAAGTGTCAGGCCGATGGCATGGGCGGGAAGCCCGAGGGTCGGGTCCGGGAACAGCAGGGCCCCGATCGCGACGTTCTGGGCCAGGGTCTTGGCCTTCCCGAGGCCCCCCGCGCCCATGACCCGCCCTCCTGCCGACGCGAGGCCGCGCAGGCCGGTGACGGCGAGCTCGCGGCCCACGATCACGACCGCCATCCAGGTCGCCCAGATCGGAATCCGCCCCACCGCGACCAGCACGATCAGGGCGGTGGAAACCAGGAGCTTGTCCGCCAGGGGGTCGAGGAGCTTGCCGATCGAGGTGACCTGCTGGCCCCGGCGGGCGAGCCAGCCGTCCACCAGGTCCGAGAGCGCCGCCACGATGAAGAGCCAGGCGATGATCCGGCTGCCCGACGGGCCCTGGGCCCAGGGCAGCAGCAGCAGCACCGGCACGATCGCGGTCCGGAGCACCGTGATGGTGTTGGGGAGGTTCCAGAACTGCTCGCGTACGGACGGGGCGGACGGGGCGGACGGGGGCGGCTCGGACGCCTTCGCGGCTGCGGGGTTCTTGGCGGGTTCCCGCGCGGCGTCAGTGACCGAGCTGCTCATGGTAGTGGCGATAGTACGCCAAGACCCGGGCGACGTATTGCCGGGTCTCGGGGAACGGCGGGATGCCGCCGTAGCGGTCCACGTTCCCGGGCCCGGCGTTGTAGGCGGCGAGCGCGTGCGAGACGGTGCCGAAGCGGTCGAGCAGCGCGCGCAGGTAGCGGGTCCCGCCCTGCACGTTCTGCTGGGGCACCAGCGGGTCGTCCACGCCGAGGTCCTGGGCCGTCTCCGGCATCAGCTGCATCAGGCCGACGGCGCCCTTCCGGGAGATCGCCCGCGGGTTGAAGTTCGACTCGGTCGCGATCACGGCCTTCACCAGGGCCGTGGGGAGGCCCTGCCCGCGCGCGGCCGCGGCGATCAGCGCCTCGAAGCCCCGGGCGCCGCCGCGGGGGCGGACGAAGGGCGTCGCCATCGGCAGACCGGCGTAGCG
>Ga0105106_10000037_pt1 | contig 69160 bp, 67 predicted proteins | sample PPLLaktember2015_5_FD_79109 | JGI IMG/M metagenome (GOLD analysis project Ga0105106, IMG submission 79109) | Freshwater sediment microbial communities from Prairie Pothole Lake near Jamestown, North Dakota, USA - PPLs Lake P8 Core (1) Depth... | ecosystem: Environmental > Aquatic > Freshwater >... | reverse complement strand
CGGGAGGGCCGAAGAGGAGCACGCCCCTGGGGATCTTCGCCCCCATCTGCCGGTACTTGTCCGGGTTCTGGAGGAAGTCCTTGATCTCCTCGAGCTCCTCTTTGGCCTCGATGAGACCGGCCACATCGTCGAAGGTCGTCTTGGGCTGTTCCTTGCCGACGAGCTTTGCCCGGGACTTCCCGAACTGCATGACTCGATTCCCGCCGCCCTGCATCTGCATGAAGATGAACACCATGAACCCGAGCAGGAACAACCAGGGCAGGAAGCTGATCAAGACCTCCCAGAAGCCCGGAGGCTGAGCGTCGGTGCTGAATTTGGTGCCCGAATCGCGCAGCAGTGTGACCAGGTCACCCTCGGAGCCCTCGGGATAGCTGGTTACCTCGTCCCACGCCTCTTCGTCGAGCTCGGAGCCCTCCAAACGGCCCTGGAGCTCGTTGGACCGGGCGAGCATCTCGACATCCGAGTACTTGCCCTCCTCGACATTGTCCATGAACACGGAGAGCTCGACAGGCTGAGGCCCCTGGACCTGGTCGAACCACCACTGAGCCAGGATGGCCAGCATGATGATCGACAGTCCGTAGACCACCAGCGTGCGCAGAGTTCGGTTCACAGAGACCTCAGTTCAGGTTTCTCGGGAAGATTGGAGACCCAATGCTACGGGAAACCCCCCCATATTCGAACCCGTCATCTGTTCGCGGTCTCACGTCGGCCCGTTGTTCAAGTCTCCGCGCCCATGACACCGACGTAGGGGAGGTTGCGGTACTTGCCCGCGTAGTCAAGCCCGTAACCGACGACGAACTCCGGGCCGATCGGGAAACCCACGTATTTGACCTCGATCGGAACACGTTGAATCCCCTCCTTGAGGAGCAACGTCGCGATCTCGAGCGACGCCGGCTTGCGCACGTTCAGACTCTTCATCAGATAGCTCAGGGTCAGCCCTGAATCGATGATGTCCTCGACGATCAGCACATGTCGGCCTGCGATCTCCTCATCCAGGTCCTTGAGGATCCGGACGACGCCCGAGGTCTGGGTGGACGCCCCATACGAGGAGACCGCCATGAAGTCGAATTCGACCGGCAGGTCGATGTGACGAGCCAGATCGGCCATGACCATGAACGCCCCTCGGAGGACTCCGACCAGGAGCACATCCTTGCCCTCGTAATCCTCGGTTATCCGCTTGCCCATCTCGGCAAGCTTGGCCTCGATCTCCTCGGCGGTGATCAGGGGCTTGATGTCCATCCGCATTCCTCTCTGGCGAACACCGAAAGGTAGCCGGTGGTCCGAGGCTGATACCAGGCGACACCGAGACGCCGCTCCCCGGGCAGCCAGGCCGTCGATCCGTCGGCCTCGACCACGAGCCGGCCCTTCTCGTCGACACGCGCCGTGAGCCGCGCCTCCGGGTCGAAGACCGCCCACCCGGGCCCCACAGGCGCGACGCGGCACACACGGTCGACACGCTCGATCTCGATCTCGTACCCGTCGACAGTGTTGACCCCGACCTCGAGGGCGACAGGGCTCGAGGATGCATGACTCGAAGGCTCACGACTGAACACCAGCAGCGGGCCGTCGACGGCCACTTCGATGCCACCGGCGAGCAGGGTGCTGCGACGCTCCCCGGAGGCCACCGCCCATATCTGTGCCATCTCGGCTGCGGTGCCCGAATGCGGCGGGCGCACCCGGGCGAGACAGCCGCGTACGGCCCGATCCGCGACCGGTCGCGGCACGGCCGCGAGGCCACCCACGGGAACGGCCACCGAAGAGCCTCTGGCCAGCAGAGAGACCGACCCGACCTGGCCCTGGAGGTAGTCCTCGTCGGACCGGGTCAGGGTGGCCGCGCGGGCCAGGGACTCCACCAGTCGTGGGTTGAACCTCGCCTCGAGGCCGGGGAGGACCTCGAGCCGGATCACGTTCCTGCGATTCGTCGGGTCGAGGTTGGCCGGGTCGTCGTAGAAGGGCAGATCGGCCAGCACCGCCAGCTCCCGGGTCTCGGATCGGCTGATCCCGAGCATGGGACGGGCGATCGAACCTGACTTGACCGGGATCCCGGCCAAACCGGCCGTACCGCTCCCTCTGAGCAGGTTCATCAAGACGGTCTCTGCCTGGTCCTCGCGTGTGTGGGCGGTCAGAAGCCATTCGCCCGTCTCGAGCTGGCCCGAGAGCGATTCGTACCGGGCATGTCTCGCCTGCCCTTCAGCCGAGGCCCCGGCCGGGACGGCGACAGCGGCCACGTCGAGATCGACACCCAGGCGACCGGCGATCCCGCGTGCCGCCCTCTCCAGCTTCGACGAGTCGGGAAGCGCATGGTTGACGTGCACCGCCCGGAATCGACGGGCGGGGTGGCCGAGCAGATAGGCCAGCGCGGCGGAATCGGCCCCTCCAGAGAGCGCGACGACGAGATCTCCAGCCGGCACCTCGAGGAGCTCGATCAGCCGGCTCCTGAGCTCGATCAGGCGACGCGTCTCAACCATCGCTCGGGGCTGTCGATCTCGTCGAGAGAGGGAAGGCTCCCCACCCCGCGGAAGGCAAGCCCGATGCTCTCCCAGCCTGCCTGCTGCTCAACCGCCTTGATGAATCGCTCTCCCTTCTCGTACTGGTTCATCTTCATCTCGAGACCGGTGAGACGGAAGAAGGCGGCGGTGCGCTTGTCCTTGCGGCGGGCCTTCAGGACCCTGCTCATTCGCTCCTGTGAGCGAAGATGCTCACGCCCGAGCCGATCCATCACGACGTGACCGTGGCCTTCGAGAAGTGACATCAGGGCCTGAACCTTGTCTATGACCGCACTTTGTTCCGGCGAGGCGAACAGCCCGAGTAGTCCCCGCTCATCGATCATGGGTTGTCTTGCGTCGAATCTCCTCGAGAGCTCTTCGATCACCCGGCCCATCCTCCCCGGCTCGGGAACGGATTGCTCGACCAGCTCTTCGACCAGGCTGAGGAAGTAGTCACGCAGCCAGGGAACGCCTTGGAACTGTGCTCGATGCGTCAGCTCGTGCAGGGCGACCCAGAATCGGAATTCCTCAGGGCGGAATTGATGGGCTCTCTCCAGTTGCATGATGTTGGGCCCGACGAACGTGACAACGTCGCCGTCCTCACCGGTCGGCAACACGAGCTCGTACTGGCCGAGAACACGACGGGCGATGATCCCGAGAACGGCGGTCATCTCGACCTGCAGCATCCGCTTTGTTATCGATGCCACTCCCCGTGCACTGCCACCCGACTCTTCGATCCTCTCCTCGATCTGACGCTGAACCGGCTCCATCAGGTGGGTGAAGCTGGCGACGTTACGCTCGATCCACTCCCCCCTGTCGATCACGGCCGTCGAGGGCCGGCCCGGGAGGGACAGCCCCGTTGCCTCAGGAACCAGTCCCGATACCACCTCGGTGAGACGAGCCATATCGGCCTCGAGCGCGGCGCGGTGATATGTCTCACCGAGTGGGTATGTGCCCGCAATGCGCCCCGCCAGCCGACCGGAGCCGGGTCGGTCGGAAGTCACTCTTTGACGATTCGGTACCGCTTGCGCACGACCGAGGTGAAGTACTGAACCGTCGTCACCACGATCACCAGCACGGCCAGGACAATCCCGGTGGGAATCAGGTAGCGATAGGTCCAGTCCAGAGGGACCTCGCTCGCCTCGGGCGTCGTGACCGGCACGGCCGGTTCGACGTCCGAAGTGACGGCCGGCTCCTCTGCAACCTGGGTGGTCGTCGTCTCCTCGGTGCCGAAGACCGGTGTCGCCATCAGGGCGAGGAACGCCCCGGTGACCACGAGAAGACCCGCCAAGCGGCTGAATCGCTTCATCGTCGCGCAGCCTACCCAGTGCCAGGGGCAGTGGCGAACGTCATGGAGAGGTGGACGACTCGCGGGCGATGGCCTCACGCAATCGCAAGATGAACTCGTCCGGGACGTCCTCGGCGAGCCGCTCGCGGACCACGACTTTGAGCCTGTACTCGAAGTCGAAGCTACGCAGACAGCCCGAGCAGTCTTCGAGGTGATTGCGGATCAGCTGGAGGCTGGTGGCCTCGAGCTCTTGATCCAGATAGTGATACAACTGGGTCAGCGCGTCGTCGCACTCGCGGCCGCTCATGGCCTCTCCGCACCTTCGGGAACCAAGCCTCGATTCACTGCAAACTCCCACAACGATTTCTGCATCGCCTTTCTTCCCCGGTGGAGCCGGGACATGACGGTGCCGATCGGGATGTCGAGGATCTCGGCGATCTCCTTGTAGGAGAATCCCTCAAGATCAGCGAGCAGGACTGGGAGCCGGAAGTTCTCGGGGAGGTCCTCCACCGCCTTCTTGATGTCGGCCTCGACCAGCCCATCGAGAACTCGGTCCTCGGTGGTGCGGGCCGCCTCGGCCGATTCCTCTGAGCCGACCCGGCGATAGAGGTAGAAATCCTCGACCGTGCCGAGATCGACTTCCGACGGACGACGTGATTCTCTGCGGTACTTGTTGATGTAGGTGTTGGTGAGGATCCGGTATAGCCACGCCTTGAGGTTGGTCCCCTCCTCGAAGGTCCCATAGGCCCGGTATGCCTTGAGAAAGGTCTCCTGGACCAGATCTTCGGCGTCGGCGGGATTGCGGGTCATCCGCATCGCGGCGCTGTACAGCTGCTTGGTGTACTGCATCGCGTCGCGTTCGAAGTCGGCCTGGTCAGCCATGGAGGGAACGGTAACGGGCGGAAAGAGAAAGCCTAAGTCCCCTCCTGAGCCGCGGTGGCCCTTCTGTCACGGAGCCGGAGAGGGGAGTCGAACCCCTGGCCTACCACTTACGAGGCGGTTGCTCTACCACTGAGCTACTCCGGCGGGATGTCCAATGGTAAAGGCACCGGATGCACTGGGCCAGAACGGCCGACACGGGGATCACCCACGACGTTGTGAAGTCCCGGCGAAGCGGATCCCCTTCACCTGGCCGTTGGCAGTGGGCGCCAGACGGAGATTCACCATCACCGCCCGTCCACTCGGAGAAGGGCAGGTAGAAGCACCTCTCAGTGGTGGCGTAGACCCCGATCCAGTCCACCTTGGTGTAGCGATGAGTTACCCAGGCCGAGTTGCTCATGACGCGCGCCATCACCACCCGGCCGTCAGAGGTGGTGTACTTGCACTGCACCTTCTCCAGCGCACGGGTCTCCGTGCGCACCACGATCAGGTCGAAGGTCAGATCGTCCCCACGGGACCGCCACGCCATGACCCTGGCGATGGAGGTCGGCCATGATCATCGCCTCGCCGATCTCCCCTTTGGCGGTTGTCTGCCCCATCCTTCTCATTGCTGAACATAGGGAGTGGGTGGGACAGGAATCAGTTCTCGGAGCCCAGACCGGCGAAGAGATTGGCCAGGACCAACTCGCGGCGCAGGTTGGCCTGGATGTCGACCACCGCGTCCAGGATTCGCTCCGCCGACGTCACCGCCTTTCTCGGTGTCACCTCGGTAAAGGCACCGAGGGGCAGATCGGTGTTCCGCACCGGGCCCCCCATCTGCAGTGAGGCGGAATCGGTGTACCAGGAGGCGAGGATCTCGAGACCGTTGACCAAGAGCGATTGCTCGACCCGACGCCTTGTCCGCTGCATCTTCTCCTTGGACATGTCCTCCGACACGGAACGTTCCACGAGAGGCGTGATCTCCTCCAACACACCCGAGGCGAGCCGTTGCCCATCACCCGGGTGGGGGGTGACCTGAGCAGGGATGGAAAGCCAAAGATCCCGGAATCGGGAGACTTCGGGCCGGTGCATCAGGGCCAGCGCCAAACCGGGCCGCCCTCCTGCAACCGCGGCAACCCCTTCCGCCTCCACCCTGGAGAGGCCGCGTTGCTCCAGTGCAGAGACCAGGACGTCCATGGGGACACGGCCGACGTGGATGGTTCGACATCGTGAGGCGACCGTGGCGGGGAAGTCGTCCTCCGATTCGGACACCAGGATGAAGACGACCGAGGCGGCGGGCTCTTCGAGCGTCTTGAGCAGCGCATTGGCCGCCTGATCGGTCATGGTTCCCGCCTCCGGGAACAGAAAGATCGACTTGTCCGACTCGACCGGGCGCAGGGCGGCGCGGCTCACCACCCCTCGAGCCTGGTCGACCCCGAGACTCGTCGCTCCCTCCGGCTCGACGACGGTCACGTCGGGATGGGTGCCGGTGCGCACCAGGCGGCATGAGCGACATTCGACTTCGTGGTCACCTCGTTGAGGGCAGAGCAACGCGGCAGCGAACCGGGTGGCCAAGGTGCCTTTGCCCACCGAGTCGGGGCCGGTGAAGAGGTATGCCTGTGCCGGTGCGGATACCTCCCGTTGCAGCAACTCGACCACCCGGCCGTGACCGATGAGGCCGTCGAATGGATCACCCATCTCCGATCACCTCCATGATGGCCCCGACCAGGTCCTCGATGCCTGCCCCGCCGTCGAGGAGGAAAACGCGATCCGGCTCCTCCATCGCGAGATCGCGGTAGCCGCGCATGACTGCGGCCTGGAACTCGACACTCTCTGCACCGATCCGGTCCTCGCGCACCTGTCTCCCCAGCGCCACCTCCGGGTCGACTTCAATCACAAACACGTGACCGGGTAACGCTCCGTCGAGACCGGTCTCGTTGATGCGACGCACGGTGTCCTCGCCGAGGCCCCGTGCCCGGCCCTGGTATGCGATCGAGGAGTAATAGGTTCGATCGCTGATGACCCACGCCCCGCGATCGAGGGCGGGCGTGACGACGTCCCTCGCCAGCTGGGCTCTCTGTGCTGCGAAGAGAAACACCTCTGCCCACGGATCGACGTGCTCGGAGTCGAGCAGAAGCTTGCGCAGACTCTCCCCCAAGGGCGTCCCGCCGGGCTCGCGCACCTCCACGACCTCTTCCCCGAGAGCCCTGAGTCGTTCGGCCACGGCGGAAGACAGAGTGGTCTTGCCACTCCCATCGCCGCCTTCCAGCGCAATATATCTGTGATTCCGGGACCCGTTTGCTGCCACCGCCGCGAACGGTAACGGTCTTCTGAGACACGAGTCGTATTGACATAAGGCGGTTCCATGCGGTCAACTCCCCAGTCGAATGCCTAAGACCCTCGTCATCGTCGAGTCCCCGACGAAGGCCCGCACCATCTCCGGATTCCTTGGCTCGGACGTGGCCGTCGAGTCTTCGATGGGACACATCCGCGACCTGCCCCGGTCTGCAGCGGAGATCCCGGCGCGGGCGAAAGGAGAGGATTGGGCACGTCTCGGGGTCGATGTCGACAACGATTTCGAGCCCCTCTACGTGGTCCCCAAGGAGCGCAAGGATCGGGTCAAGAAGCTGAAGGAACTGCTGGCGGATGCCGACCAGCTCTACCTGGCCACGGACGAGGACCGCGAAGGTGAGTCGATCGCATGGCATCTGACCGAAGCGCTCAAGCCGAAAGTGCCGGTCCACCGCATGGTGTTCCACGAGATCACCCAGCATGCCATCGAAGATGCCTTCGCCAATCCGAGAGACTTGGACCTGCGCCTGGTCCAGGCTCAAGAGGCACGCCGCATCCTCGACCGGCTCTACGGATACGAGGTCTCACCGGTTCTCTGGCGCAAGGTCCAGCAGGGTCTCTCCGCCGGCAGGGTGCAGAGTGTGGCGGTGAGAATCGTGGTCGAGCGCGAGCGCGAGCGCATGGCCTTCAGCTCGGCCTCCTACTGGAGCCTCGAAGGTGTCTTCGCGCCCGCTGCCGACTTGGACACAACGTTCGAAGCCACCCTGCTCCAGGTCGGGGAACAGCGAGTCGCAACCGGCAAGGACTTCGGCGCAGACGGCAAGGCAAGAGACGGTGTCCTTGTATTCGACCAGGGTCAGGTGACCCACTTGGCGGCGGGCCTGCTCGACTCTCGATTCGAGGTGCAGTCGGTCGAGGAAAAGCCTTACCGTCGGTCCCCCTATCCCCCGTTCCGCACCTCCACCCTTCAACAAGAGGCGGGCAGGAAGCTCCGCTTCTCCTCGGCGAGGACGATGTCGGTGGCGCAGCGTCTATACGAGAACGGGTACATCACCTATATGCGCACCGACTCGACCTCCCTGGCGGAGAGCGCGGTCGCGGCCGCCAGGTCACAAATCACCAAGCTCTACGGAGAGAGCTACCTGTCACCGAAGCCACGGGTCTATTCCTCGAAGGTGAAAGGCGCCCAGGAGGCGCACGAAGCGATCCGCCCTGCGGGTGACACCTTCCAGACCCCCGAGCAGCTGGCCACGATGGTGGGCCCGGACGAGGCGAATCTCTACGACCTCATCTGGAAGCGGACCGTCGCCTCGCAGATGGCCGACGCGGTCGGAGTCACCGTCTCCGCCCGTCTCGGGGCGGACAGCAGTGATGGCCGTCCCGCGGTCTTCGGTACCAGTGGCCGGATCATCACGTTCCCCGGCTTTCTGCGCGCCTATGTGCAAGGATCCGACGATCCGGAGAGCGAGCTCGACGACAAGGAGAAGATCCTCCCGCCACTCGCCCGGGGTGACGTCTTGGCCGTCCAGCGTCTCGAGCCGACCGGGCACGAGACCAGACCCCCGGCCCGCTACACCGAGGCCTCGCTGGTGCAGAGGCTGGAGGAGCTGGGTGTGGGCCGCCCGTCGACCTACGCCTCGATCATGTCGACGATCCAGGACCGAGGCTATGTCTGGAAGAAGGGCTCGGCCCTGGTCCCCACCTTCACCGCGTTCGGTGTGGTCGGTCTGCTCGAGAAGCACTTCCCGAACCTGGTCGACTACAGCTTCACCGCCGCCATGGAGGACGACCTCGACCGGATCGCCGCAGGCGAGGAGGAGTCTGTCCCCTGGCTCACGGCCTTCTACTTCGGTGACGACGGACTGAAGCACAAGGTGGCTACCCGTCTCGACGAGATCGACCCGCGGGTGGTGGGATCCATCCCGATCGGAGTCGACGACTCAGGCACCGACGTGGTGGCCAGGATCGGCAGATACGGGCCCTACGTCGAGATCGGTGGGGAGCGGGCCTCCATCCCCGACGACCTCGCCCCCGACGAGTTGACCGTCGAGAAGGCCGTGGAGTTGGTCCAGACCCAGAATGTCGGCGACAAGATCTTCGGGACCGACTCCGAGTCCGGTCTGGTGGTGTTGGGCAAGACGGGCCGGTTCGGCCCTTATGTCCAACTGGGCGAGGTAGAAGAGGGGAGCAAGGAGAAGCCGAAGCGGGCCTCGTTGTTCAAGACCATGTCCCTCGACGAGTTGTCGCTCGACACCGCGTTGAAGCTCCTGTCGCTGCCACGGACCGTCGGCACCGACCCCGACGGGGTCGAGATCGAGGCTCTCAACGGCCGCTACGGCCCTTACATCCAGCGCGGAGCCGACCGGCGCAGCTTGGAGAGCGAGGATCAGCTGTTCACCCTGACCGTCGAAGAGGCGATGAAACTGCTTGCCGAGCCTCCCCGCAGACGGGGGCAGCGTGCTGCGAGCCCGGTCAAGGAGCTAGGGGCTGACCCGGTGAGCGGGAAGTCGGTGACCGTCAGAACCGGCCGATTCGGGCCGTACGTCACCGATGGTGAGGTGAACGCCTCGCTACGCCAGGGGGACACGCCCGATACGATCACCATCGAGCGCGCCGCCGAGTTGCTCGCGGCCCGACGAGAGCGAGTTGCCAACAGCTGACGGGTAGATGACTAGGCAGGCGCCTGAGGGCAATGTCGACCGGTATCGGAGCGGCCGGCTACAGGACAGTCGCCGCCATCTCCGCCAATGGCGACCGGACCGACTTCTCCAGGGTCACATGACCGAACAATTCCGAACCCTTGAACTTCTCGATCAAGGCGGCCATACCGCCGAACGGTGAGATGTAAGGGTTGTCCACCTGGGACAGATCACCGCAGAACACCACCTTCGAGTCACGCGCCATGCGGGTGAGGATCACCTTGAGGGTCGGAAGCTCAAGGTTCTGCGCCTCGTCGATGATGACGAACTCACCTGTGATCGACCGGCCCCGGAGGTAGGTGACGGCGGCCATCTCCAGCTCGCCGCGGTCGATCAACTCCTCGATGGCGTGCCTGGCTCCATCAACGCCGGCATCTGAGAACAGGGCGTAGAGGTTGTCGTGCACCGCGGCCATCCATGGCGCCAGCTTCTCGTTGAGGTCGCCGGGAAGATACCCGACCTCCTGCCTCCCCACCGCGACCAGCGGCCGGTAGACGGAGACACGCCGGTACCGGCCCTGCTCCAGCACCTGCTCCAGGGCAGCGGCCAGGGCGAGAAAGGTTTTGCCGGTTCCCGCCATCCCCATCAAGGACACGGCAGGGATGTCCGGGTCGAGCAGCTGGTGAAGGGCGACTGTCTGCCGCACATTCTTCGGCTCGACCCCAAAGGCCCGGACATGTGTTGGCACCCGTTCCACCACGACATCGGGCTCCGATTGGATCACCCTGGCCAGGGCGGAGCGGGAGGCGCCGGACCGGAGAAGGACGAATTGGTTGACCATGGCTTCGACGTCTTCGAGGACGATCTTCCCCTCGTCGAAGAGGCCATCGATCGTGGCACCATCGGTGCCATGCTCGACCAGCCCGGACTGGAGCTGCTCCACAGGCACGGTGTCCCCTCGATAGTCCTGTACCGGCACCCCGAGCTGCGCCCCCTTGATCCGAAGTGAGGCGTCCTTGGTGACCAGCACGGCATTGCCTCGCTCTTGGAGGTTGAGACACGTGGCCAGGATCCGATGATCGGGAGTGTGCGGGTCGAGCACGACCGGCAACCTGTCGGAGAAGATCCCGTTGAGCTCGATGCGAAGCGATCCGCCCCCGGGAAGCGTCGCCGCTTCACGCAAACCCCCCGGATTCGATGCCCCCAATTCCTCGAGCAACCGAATGGCCGCCCTCGCGTTGGCTCCGACCTCGTCCATCCTCGTCTTCTTCCGGTCCAGTTCCTCTACGACGACGAGCGGGAGCACCACATCGTGCTCGTCGAATCGGAGCGGGGATCGAGGGTCGGCGAGCAGGACGCAGGTGTCGAGTACGAAAGTGCCTGCCACCTGGTCGGGCTCCTTTGGGTTCGTCGCCAAGACGCACAGCTTCCTGTCTTGGGGAGCGAATTACAAGGATCGTATTCAGACTGTGTCGACCACCCTGAAGACCGGAAAGCTGTCGACTGCCGCGACGAAGTCGTCGAGACCGGGGCTCTCGGGGACATCCATATAGGGGCGGGCGTATCGCTCCCGTTGGTGATAGGCCGCCACCACAGGGGCAGCGGAGGCATCCGTCGCCTCGTCGAGTCGGACCGTTCGCCTACTCGAGCCGAGACGCAACTCCACCGTGGGGTTTGCCCGAACGTTGTGCACCCAGTTAACGGCTCCGTAGGGCGAGACCAGATACTCGGCCCCGTCGAGAACGATCGGGCTCACCGGGACCTCGCGCGCCTTGCCGCTCTTGCGCCCAATGGTTGTCATCAACTCGGTCCTGCCCATGCCGAGTCTCGCCATCCATGACGTGAGCCGGTTGACCCCACGTGTCACCTGATACTGCTTGGCCATGGGCAGAATCTATTCGGTCGGCGGAGGCTCTGCCCTCGAGTCATGGTCGCCTCCGGCTCGCCCATTCGAGGAACCCCTCGGCAGACCGTGTGTTGATCACCCGGTCGGTGGTCACCCATCCACGCTGGGCATAGCTCACCCCATAGCCCATCCGCACCAGTTCACTGGTGTGATGCGAATCAGTGTCGATGACGAAATCGACACCTCCCGCCATCGCCTGCCTCGCCACCTCCGCGGTGGCGTCGAGCCGGTCGAGGGCGCCGTTGATCTCGAGAGCAACCCCGGTCACCTCGAGAGCCTCGAGGATCACGTCGATGTCGAGGTCCACGCCCGGGCGCCGGCCGACGTACCTCCCGCTGAGGTGACCGATTGCATCGACTGACGGGTCGTGGAGGGCTCTCAGTATCCGAGATGTCTGCCGGTCCTGTGGCAGATCGAAATGAGAGTGGATCGAGGCGACGCAATAGTCGAACTCGAGCCTGAACTCGGGGTCGTAGTCGAGATCGCCATCAGGACCGATGTTGAGCTCGCATCCGAACAGCAGCCGTATCTCCGGATGGCCCTCCTGCAGCTCCCGGATCCGATCTCGATGGGTGAGCATTTGCTCACGCGTCGAGCCGTTGATCGCAAGGTCCTCACCGTGGTCGGTGAACGCGACGTACTCGTATCCATATGCGACGGCAGCCTGAACCATCTCTTCTAGACTCGACCGACCGTCCCCTGACCGATCCGAGTGGTAGTGGAGGTCACCTCTGATATGGGACAGCTCGACCAGCGCCGGTAGCTCGTGCCGGGCGGCCGCTTCGACTTCGCCGGTTCCCTCCCGAATCGGTGGGGGCACGAAGGCCATGTCGAGAGCGCGGTAGATGTCCACTTCGGTCTTCGAAGCCACCACCTTCTCACCTTCGAACAGGCCGTACTCGCTCAGCAGCCACCCCCGATCGATGGCGCGCTGCCGCAGGGCGATGTTGTGTGACTTCGAGCCCGTGAAGTAGAGGAGAGCCGAGCCCAGCTGGCTTGGCCTCACGGTTCGGACATCGACCTGCATCCCTTCCCAGGTGATGAAGGAGGTCTTGGTCTCGCCGGAGCCGATGACTTCGGCGACCTCGGGCAGGGCGATCACGAACTTGGAGACCTGTGACGGGTTGGTGGTCGACACCACGATGTCGATGTCCCCCACCGTCTCCGAGAACCGCCGGATCGACCCGCAGGGCACGGCGGTCTTCACCGATTTCAGCTCCTGGATTCGGGCTGCCAACGATCGCGCCAGTGGCAGCGCCTCCACCAAGGGTGTCCGCCGGTCCTTGCCGTGCAGGCCGAGCCGCTCGATCGCCTTGCCGATCTTCTCCTCGGAGGTCTTGCCCATGCCTGGCAGCTCCCTGAGCCGCTCAGCATCGATCGCCGACTTCAGGCCGGCTATGTCCTCGACCCCGAGCTCCGATCTGATCAGCTTCAATGTCTTCGGGCCGAGCCCGGGGATCTTGGTCAGCTCGACGAATGCCGGGGGATACTTCTGACGCAGAGCCTCCAGCTTGGCCACCTTCCCGGTGACCTCGAACTCGAGAATCTTGTCAGCCGTCGACCCGCCGACTCCCTTGATCTGCTCGAGCTCCTTCTTGGTCAGCCCCGCAAGCTCACCTGGATAGCCCTCGATCCCGTGGAGGGCGTTCTCGTAGGCGCGAACCCGAAACGCCTGAGGGCTTCCCTCGTCGAGCGCGGTGAGCTTGGCCAGCTCGGCGAGCATGCGGAGAACCTCGAGACGGGTAGCCATCGGACGCGGAGACTAGGAGCGCGGTCAGTTGTCGGCGATAGGCGCCATGGTCCCGCCCGTCACCTCCAACACCCGAACCGGGGCGAGCTCAAGCTGGATGCCACGCTGCCCTCCGGACACTGCGATGGTCTCGAACTCCGAAGCGGACGAATCGAGGATCGTCTTCAGGTTCCTTCGCTGGCCAAACGGGCTGATCCCGCCCGTCACATAGCCGGTCAACCGCTCGGCCAGGGCAGGCGCGGCCAACGAGCATCGTTTCCCTCCGATAACCCTGGCCAGCCTCTTCGTCGCCAACCGTCGATCGACTGGGATCACCGCCACCACCGGCTCGTCGTCCACCTCTGCCACCAGGGTCTTGAACACCCTGGCTCCGGGCAGCCCAATCGCCGAGGCGACCGCCGCCCCGTATCCATCCCCGACCTTCTCGGCCACCGCATACACGTGCACGCGGTAATCCACCCCGGCACGGTCGAGGATCTCGGTGGCCCTTGTCGTCCTTCCCGGCACCCGGTCATTGTCTCACCGGCCCAACCAGGCGCGCGGGTCGAATTCGGCTCGTGCCGTCTTGCCCACGAGGATCTTGCCGAGAACCGGGACGTCGGCGCTCACTGTCACGGTCACCGCGACCACCCGGGCTCGGAGAGCGCCGTCGATTGGACACCAGCAGCTGACCAACTTGGCGTCGTTACTCGAGGCGTAGTCGGCTGCAAGCGAACGCGGGGATTCCGCCCCGGTGGGTGGATAGGTGGCCACGGCGGCGGCGAGGGCCGCCGCCTCGGCTGCAGTCGCCGCCTTCTCCCGGGCGTCGAACAGGATGCCCAGAGCGGCGGTGGCGATGGCGACGATGGCAACGAACGCGGTGAGGGCGAAGACCAGAACGGTCGCTGCCCCCCGTTCCCGGCTCACCGCTCCGTGCGCATCGTCGCCCTCGCCGAAAGGTCGACTCCGAGCTCGCCGGGAAACGGCGTGCCGATCGGGTGGCGAAGGGTAACCGTCACGCTGGCCACGGCCCCCACCCGGGCCGGGCGCTCGACCGAGACCCTGGCTCCGTCCCGCATCGGGGGTGGAAGTGACGCCAGCACGGCCTCGACCGCCTTCGATGGATCGGGTGCCGTGGCCGCCACCCGCGCACCTTCCCGAGCCGCGCCCTGCAGCTCGATCCGGGCCCGGGCCACATTGACCAGTTGGAGCGATGCAACCAGGACCAGGACCAGGATGGGCAGGACCAGAAACAGCTCCACCGTCACCGAGCCTCGGTCGTCCCTCAGAATCGGCCCGCTACCCAGTCGATGACCTTGCCGAACAGGCTCCCGAGCAGCCCGCCACCGCTCCCCGACTGGAGCCAACGCAGGGCGATGATTGCCAGTGCCGTTGCAGCGAGGATGACCAGGAAGTATTCGACGGTTCCCTGGCCGTGCTCGTCGCGTGTTGCCAGCCATGTCCATATCCGAGCCATTTGCTCTCCTTCTCATCCGGTTGCCGACCGGGTGCGGGGAGAAGTGCGGACGTCACAACAGGGGACCCGAGAGCTCGTCGAATAGACGGAGCATCGAAGGGGCATAGAAGAGGAGAACGAGTCCCGGCAGGAGAAGCAGGGTGATAGGGATCATCAGACGCACGGGAAGGGTGCGAGCTCGGGCGACTCTCGCCGACTTCTCTGCAGCAATGTCCGACTCGACCATCGTCCGAACCGTCTCTGCCAGAGGGGCACCGGACCTCTGGGCCCGGGCGAGCTGGGACAGGACGGTCCTCATCTCACCGGACGCGGCGTTGACTGCCGCGGTCAGACCCGAGATCGTCGCCACCCGGGATGCCAGCTGGACCTGGGCATCCTCGGGATAGACGCGGGCAACGGCCTGCAGGGCGCCCAAGGCCGACAGGCCCGACCTCAATTCCACCAACAGGAGCAGGAGAATCGGCCTGATCGCCTGATGGTGCGGGTGAGCGCGCCTTCGAATGAAGGTGAACACATGGACCCCGAGCCCGACAACCGCACCAGGTGCTCCCGCCAGCGCCATCCCAACCGACATCAACACGACCGCTCTCATCGAGCCCTGTGCAGGATCATGACCGCCAACAGGAGACCTGTGCAGGTGAGGGCCAGCCCCCACAGCGCAGCAGCCCGCTGCGCCGGCTGGGCGAGGTAGAGGTCGAGCCCGCCACGGCCTGCGGCGACCGCAATGGCCGCTGTCGGCAAGCCAAGCATGACGATGCCCGCGGCCTTGGCCGGCGCCGCGGCGGCAGCCACTTCATGGGCAACCTCGACCTGGGCCAGGGCGAGACTGCCCATCTCGTCGAACAGCGCCGCCGGGCCGACCCCCATCCCATCCGTCCGGGTGAGCAGCGCCCCCAACTCCTCGCCTATCTCGGGGAACGAGGTGCGGGCAGCTTGGGCGATCTCAGCCAGAGGAGCGCCGCCCCGACACAGATCCGACATCTCGAGGGCGTCGACCGATCGGGCGGAGGACTCGAGGGCGAAGCGAAGGGATGCTCCTGCCCTGAGCTCGGTGGAGACCGCATCACAGAACGATGCCGCCCGCATCGACAGATCGGGCCTGCTTCGCCACCAATGGACCCCGACCGCCAGGAGAGCTGGAACGGGCAGGGCCGTGGCAAGGCCAAGAATCGCCAGGCGCCGCCAATCGATGCCGGTGGCCAAGGCGGCGGCGATGAGGACCCAGGTCATGGTCCGCTCTCGATCCCGGTCGGCCCGACAGCTGCAATCTCGGATATCTGCCGTGTAGGCCCGGACCGCTGCATCTGGACGACGAGATCGACCGCTGTCAGCAGCTGGCGCCGAACCGCAAGCTCGGCCGTGTCACCGGCAGAGAGCGCCAGTGTCTCGAGCCTCCACAGCGCCTCCTGGGCGGAGTTGGCATGGACCGTCGACAGGGATCCGCGATGACCGGTGTTCAGGGCCCAGATGAGATCCATGGCCTCTTTCCCCCGCACTTCACCGACGATGATCCGATCCGGTCTCAGACGAAGAGCCGACCGAAGCAGCTGTCGAATCGTGATCTCACCAACGCCCTCGGCGTTGGCAGGGTGGGCCTCGAGACGCACCCGGTGACCGGGAATGCGAAGCTCGGCGGCATCCTCGATGGTCACCACTCGCTCCCCGGCCGGGATGAGACCGGCGAGCAGGTTGAGAAGGGTGGTCTTCCCCGCCCCGGTCCCGCCGCTCACCAGGATCGTCCTCCGCTGCGCAACCGCTTGGCGGAGCTCTCCGATCTGGGCCGGTGTCGCAGTGCCGGACTGCTCGAGCTCGTCGAGGGATTCGATCGCCTGGGTGAATCGCCTGATCGCGACAACCGGGTGATCCACTGCTGCCGGGGGCACCACCACATGGATACGGCTCCCATCGGGGAGCCGGGCATCGACCATTGGCGAAGAGCGATCGATCCTAAGACCCAGCGGAGCGATCGCCCTCTCCACCGTGGCGTACATCTCGCCCTCACCGGCAAAGGCGGTATCGACTCGTGCCAATTCCCCATCACGCTCGACCCATATCTCGTCCGGCCCGTTGACCAGGATGTCGGTCACCGCAGGATCCTCGAGAAGGGGCTGCAGCGGACCGAACCCGAGAACGCGATCCGCGATGGTGTCCGCCCACTGGCCGGCGTGGCGAGGCGAGGCAACGGACAGGAGTCGCTCGGCCTCGGCCGTGATGTCCGGGCGTCGCAGTGGCGCTTTGCCCGCGGCGATGTCACCGATCACCCGGTCGATCACGCCCATGGCATGCTCCAGACCGGGGCCCAGGCCCGGACCCAGCGCGCACCGGGCACGGCACGGCCGGCAATCATCCGGCGAGCCAACGAGCTGCGGATCCTGGGCAACACCGGCCCCGGGCCGGGCGGACGAAGCCGGGCGGCGACGGGCTGCCACACGGCCGGGCTCTGATCCGCCGCCTGGAGGAGGCCCGGAAGCAAGGCCCGAATCGGGACGGTTGGCCCCACCCACTGCTCCGGAGTGCACCGGACCACCACGGCGGGCCAGGTGGGCGCGAGTGCCTCGATCACCGCCTCACACTCGGAAGGCTGCAGTGGTCCGGAGGAAATCAGCGCCACACCTGCCCTGCCCGGGCTCAGCTCATCGAGCGAGGGCCCATCGGCGGCGATGTCGGCCAACGTCCGACCGGTGGGAGTCCTCAGATCACGGCACAAGTCGATGACGAGTGCGGTTCCTGCCGCCTGGGCCAAGCCCAGGGCCCCCAGAAGCGACAAGACCGGATCGTTCGACTGGACGCCGAGGACCCCAAGTCCGAACGGTGCTCTCCCCACCCCCACCATGGCTCGAACGTATCGAGTCGGTCGACCCCCCACAAGGGGTCTGTCCGTGGTCGACGGGAAGGTCCTTCAGACCACCACCTGCCACGCGAAACCGGCTTCCCGGACCGCGTCGATCAGCCCAGACCCGGACTGGATGCCATCGGGGAGACTATCGATCACCCTCCGATCGAGGAGGAACCCCTCGACACCCCACAACGTGTCACGGCTGAGATAGTGGACGATCTTCCCGGAATCGACCTTCTTGACTGCCTCCGTGATCGGGGTCACCACCAGACCCGGCACATGGGCATCCCCGGCGATGCCCGCCTGGTCCATCAGCCTGCCATCGGCATCGACCAGCAACCGGCCAGTCACCGAGCCTGCCAGGCGGCGGAGATCCTCGGAGGTGACCACGGGCACAAAGGTACCCTCGGAGCGATGACCGACCGGATCATGATCGTGGTGGCAGCCGGGAGCAGTCTCCGTTTCGGCAGCGACAAGCTCATGACCCTGGTAGCCGGGCTTCCCCTGGTCGCACACACTGTGGCCGCGGTTCGAGACCACGTTGACCGTTGCATCCTCGTGTGTCGCGAAGACCAGATCACGGCACTTCGCGACCTCGATCTCGAGGTCGACCTGGTTCCGGGCGGACCGTCGCGCACGGCCAGTGAGATGGCAGGGTTGGGTGCGATCGGTGGCCCCGTCGGCCTGATCGGGGTGCACGACGGGGCAAGGCCCTTGGTCGCGGGCAGCCTGGTCGAGACCCTGTACGAGACCGCGGCTGCGGTGGGAGGGGCGATCCCGGTGAATGAGCCGGACGTCCCTCTCGTGCACCGATCCGACCTCTCTCCTGTCCAGGGAGTTGTCTTCGCCCAAACGCCGCAAGTATTCCGCGGAGAACCTCTTTTCGCTGCATACCTGCACGCGGCCCGGATCGAATACGAGGGCCACGACACGGCTGAGGTGGTCCAGAGATTCACCGACCTCGCGATCGAGGGAGTGCCTGGCGATCCCGGCAACATCAAAGTGACCCATCCCGGGGACATCGAACTGGTCAGGGCCGCTCTAGAGACTTCTCGTAACGAACCTCGGTGACGTCGGCACCGCCGATGCTCTCGACCCGTATGGACCTGCCCAGGGCCCAGCCCTGACGCTCGTAGAAGGCACGGGCACGAGTGTTGCCGATCAGCACCCAGAGCAAGGCTTGGAGGTACCCCGCTCCGGCCAGGTCGGACTCTCCGCCTGTGAGCAGGGCCCTTCCCAGCCCGACCCCCCAATGCCCCGGGGTCACGTAGATGGCATACACCTCGCCCCATCCCGATTCCGTCGAGGCGCCGGACAGGCAGAAACCCTCGATCGCCCCTTCGACCTCGGCTACATGGACGAGATTGGCCTCGCGTCCCAGGGCCGTCTCCCACCACCGCCCCCTTGCCTCGACGTCGAGATTGTCGAGGAAGCCCTGGTCCATCAAACCCCGATATGCCGCCTGCCAGCTGGCCACATGTACCCGGGCCAGCCCGGCTGCATCCGACGGCTCTGCTCTTCGGATCACGTGGGGAACATAGGCAGTTGACAAATGGTCGGGAAATCCCGAACATTCGGCAATGGCCGACCGTTCATCGCCGGACTACGACATCGAGGAGACAATGACTGTCGCCCGGGTGGGACAATACCGGGCGCTCTTCGAGGACACCCGTCTTCGCATCGTCGACTTGCTACTCGAGCGCGCGGCCACCGTCTCGGAGTTGGCCGGGACACTGGAGATCCCGAAAGGGACCATCGGCCACCATGTCGCCGTCCTCCAGGCGGCCGGCCTGATCCGGGTGGTTCGGACGAAGAAGGTCAGGGCGATCGAGGCCAAGTACTACGGCCGAACAGCACGGACCTACCTGCTCAGCGCCACCAAAGAGAAGGTCACCGAGGTCTCGCCTGACTACTTCCTCACCAGCGCCGCCGCCGAATTCGCCCGGGCAACGGAGTTCTTGTCCGAACAGGAGCGCTCGATCATGAGCACGCTTCGCTACGCGAGAATCCCTGCGGCGAGAGCCGACGAGTGGGTGCTGCGTCTCGGCGAGCTGGCCCAGGAATTCGTCTCGGAGAAACGGGGCGGCGACACGACCTACGGGCTGCTCCTTGCCCTCTACCCCACGGAACGGCCCCACCTGCCCGACCCGGGGGATGCCACGTGAGCAGGACACTCGGACTCAATTACTGGAAGTTGTGGGTCGCCTCGGTGATATCGAACTTCGGCGACGGTGTGGCCACCGTGGCCTATCCCTGGCTGGCCTCGGCTGTGACCCGAAGCCCGGTCCACATCGCCCTCGTGACCGTGGCCACCCGGCTCCCCTGGCTCTTGTTCACTCTGCCGGCAGGGGTGATCACCGATCGGGTCGATCGAAGGTTGCTGGTCGCCTGGATGGACGTCATCCGATTCGTTCTCACCTTCGGTGTTGCCCTGATCGTCCTCGCGTCGCAGGCCAACCTCTCCTCCCCCGAAACGGTGGCCTCCGGAACGGCCTCGGTTCCGGCCAATTCCGACCTGCTCCTTCTGGTGATCTACCTCGGAGCCATCCTCCTCGGCACCGCCGAAGTGCTCCGGGACAACTCAGCCCAAACCCTGATGCCTGCGATCGTCGACGAGACCGACCTCGAGAAGGCCAACGGTCGGTTGTGGGGGGCGGAGATGGTGATGAACTCCTTCGTCGGCCCACCGGTCGCGGGACTCCTCCTCGCTGTGGCCTTCTCGCTGCCATTCTTCGTGGACGCAGCGACCTTTGCCATCTCGGCGGCTCTGATATTCACCCTCGCCGGCCAGTTCAGACCGAAAGGGTCAGCCGGCGATCTGTCAAGGGGCGACGAGGGAGCCGCCTCGTTCTGGGAGGAGATGAAGGAGGGTGTCCGGTGGCTATGGGGCCACGAGTTGTTCCGGCCCATGGCCATCGCCCTGGGGGTGATGAACGGCGCGTTCGCGATGGCGCTTTCCACCTATGTCCTGTTCGCCCAGGAGATCCTCGATCTCGACGCGGCAGCCTTCGGCGCGGTCCTGACGGCAGGGGCGGCAGGGGGTGTCCTCGGGTCGGTGCTCGCCTCAGGCATCTCGAAACGGATCGGCCAGGGTGCATCCCTGTTCGCGGCGGTCCTGGTCGGGGCGGCAACGCTCCTGATAACCGGCCTCACCTCTTCGGCATGGGTGGTGTGGGCCATGTTCGCCATCGGCTCGTTCTTCGGCGTGTTGTGGAATGTCATCACCGTCTCGCTGCGCCAGGCGCTGATCCCGGACCGGATGCTGGGACGGGTCAACTCGGTGTACAGGCTGTTCGGTTGGGGGATGATGCCGATCGGGTCTCTCGTCGGCGGGGCGCTAGTCGCCGCTACCGACCCTCTGCTCGGACGTGAGTGGGCGCTCCGCCTGCCTTTCCTGTTCGCATTCGCCCTTCACGCCGGGCTCTTCTTCTACGCCCTCCCACGGCTCAACAGCTCCAAGATCGAGGACGCCAGGCGCTCCGCCAAAGGTCAGTCCTCCGAAGTCGGCTCCTCGGGGGACGGCATTTCGGGGGATGGCTCGGCGGATTCGACCCCGTCCGGCGGGGTCTGATCGGCGTCGTGGTCACCATCTGACTCGTCCCTCCCCCCGAGGGCCCAGAAGGCAAGGGCGGAAAGGGAAGCCGCTCCGAGGGCGACCCCCAGCCACATCCACTGATTGGTCTCAGGGCTCCTCTCGTCGTCATCCTGGTCTGCCCCTCCGGCCTCTGGACCGAGCTCCGCCCCCAGATCACTGAGCGACACCGGCTCCGATTGGGCACCAGTCTCTCCTACGGCCTCGAACACGACCATGTAGTCGGCAGGCTTCAGCTCGGTCGTGACTCCATAGGTCCCGTGGTCCCTTGCCAGCAGCGGGATTGTGATCTGGTCTTCGTCGGGCAAGGCGAAATGGGCCACAACGGTGTCGGCCTCGACCTCGACCTCGACACGTATCTCCACCACCATGGATTGTGGGGTTGTGGAGGTGATGTTGGCCGTGGCGGTGCCGAAACCGCCACCCAATTCGATTGCCAGGAGGACCGGGACCAGCAGATGGTTCATCGCTACCGATCGTACCGGTCCTAGCATCGCTCGCTGGAAGATCCGCGCCGCAAGGGATCGAAACATGCCCCATCGGCCGGGCTTGCACGGCGAATCTGAATGCTGACGACACCCCCGTTCACCCGCGCCCCAGCCCTCCTGGCACGTCGCCCGGCCGTGCTGTTCGCCGTGATCGGAACCGCGACGATCCTGTCGATCGTGGCTGCCCTCACCCCACTGTTCATCTCCTCCTCGGCCGGCGCTGCCTTGCGCCGGGAACTGGAAGGCCGATGCCCATCATCCTTCGCCGGCACAACCACCCTGTTCGGGGTTTCCACGGAGCCAGAGCAGCAGACGCCCATGACAGGGCTGCTCTCGGCCAACCGGGCGTTCCTGCAGAGACAGGTCGATGGTCACCCGACTCTGGGTGACCCCGCCGTGATCCTCCGTGGCACCGTGGTCAATCTGCTGCCCGAGGATGGGGGCACCCCGCTGACCGGACGCTTCCTGGCGCGTGACGACTTCCGGGATCACATCACGCTCGTCGGCGGCGAACACGGGCCCGGGGTGTATGTGGACAACGTCCTCGCCGAGGACCTGGGGGTGGGCCCGGGGGACACCTTCACCTTCACCGCAGGCTCGAGCTCGTCTCGGGTGACCGTCCAGGCGGTCTACTCGGGTCTGTACGACCAGATCGGCGATTCCTACTGGTGCAGTGTGCAGGACGTGCTCGAGGTCAACTCGATGGGCGACCTGCCCCCGCCTCCGCTTCTGGTCAACCCCGACTTCTGCCTCGATGACCCCGATCTGATGACTTCGGTATACGCCGGCTATGGCGCCTCGGCAGGGACCTGGGAGATCCCGGTGGCCCTGGAGGGCCTGACCGTGACCGACGCCCGGGAAGCCGCGGAGGCGTTGGACCAGATCGACGAGGCGATACTCGACAGCTCGTCCGGAATGCACAGCGACCTGGGCCTGGTGACCGATCGGGTCCAGGCCCTGACCGACGCTCTCCGAAGCTCCATCCTCCCGCTCGCCGGCGTGGTGTTGATTGCCGCCACGGCCCTGATCGGCGGGGCCGGCTCCTATTGGGTGGACCGGCGCCGTGTGGAGCTGCAGTACCTGTCGGCGATCGGTTCGGGCCCGTCGCTCATCGCGGTCAAGGCAGCCCTGGAGTTCCTCCCGGCGATGATCGTCGGCAGTGCCCTCGGATGGGGCCTCGCCAATCTCCTCATCGGGTTGGTCGGGCCTGCCCCCAGCGTCGAAGCCTCCGCCCGAACAACAGCGGTCTGGGCGACGATCGCTGCTGCCGCGCTCGGGATCGTCGCCGTAGCCGTGGTGGTCGGGCTCAGAGCCCGCAATCTGCTCGACCGCGGTCCGGTCAGGGCCCATCGCTTCCCGTGGAGGATCCCGCTGCTCGTCATCTCCGTCATCGGTGCCGTCTGGGTCCGAACGAGTCTCGGGGAGAGCGCTGTCACCATCGAGGAGAACCAACTGGTCGGCTCGGTGGACCCGCTCGTCCTCTTCTTCCCCCTGTTCGCGTTCCTCGCCGTCGTGCTCCTGGTCGCGGAGGTCGTGATAAGGGCATTCCCGCTGCTCAGGAAGGCGGGGAGGAAGAGCCACGCGGTCTATCTCGCCACCCGTCGCGTCGTCTCGTCACCGACTCTGGCGGTTGCCCTGATCGCCGGCGCTGCCCTGCCCGTGGCCACCTTGGTCTATGCCGCCTCGTTGACGCGGTCGGCCACTTCGACGATCGATGCCAAGGCCCGCAGTTTCGTCGGATCGGACATCTCGACGCCTGTGTTCGGTCTGATCGAGCCTCCGGCCGACCTCGCCGATGTGTCAACGGTGGTGATAAAGGCGGAGCGGGTCGATCTCGGTGGTGTCACGGTGGATGTCCTCGCAGTCGATCCCGACACATTCGCCCGCGGGGCTTTCTGGGACGATTCCTATTCCGACATCCCTCTCGAAGAGATCCTCGAAACGGTGTCCGACGAGGGCGTGGGGGGCGCCCTGCCGGCGTATGCAACCAGCGAGGCGGTCGATGATGGGGTCCTGACCGGGGTCGCCGGCGAAGTCCCTGTGACCATCGAAGGCGAGGTGGACGCCTTCCCCGGCGGGAGAGGATCGCGCCCGTTGGTGATCGTCGATCAGCAGAAGTTCGTCGAGGCCGTCGGGGACGAGGAAGGTCGTTTGAGGGGCGCCCGCTACCTGATGTGGACGAGGGACCGAACCGAGGCCGAAGTGGAGAAGTCGATGGGCGATGCCGGCATCGGGTACGCGTTCACGGTGGCCGCAGCCACCACTCTGGACCAGCTCAAGTTCGCCGCCATCGTGTGGACGTTCGACTTTCTCGAGATCTACGCGGCCCTGGCCGGTCTCATCGCCATTGGCGGCGTCCTCCTCTATGTCGATGCCCGTCAGCGCCAGCGCAACCTTTCCTACGCACTGGCGAGACGCATGGGGCTGCAACGCTCGGAGCACCTCCAGGCAGGTTTCATGGAGCTGGCGGGTCTGACCGTGCTCGGCACCCTGGCGGGGCTGCTCGCCGCCCGAGTCGCAGCCGGCAGCCTCTACGGGATCCTCGACGCCGTCCCGGAGACCCCGCCCGGGCCGCGCTGGGTCGGGGCCCTAGATCTCTCCCTGATCGCCCTCCTCACCTCGATCGCTGTTGCCGCTCTGGGCGCCGTTCTCGCCCAGCGCACGGCCGACGGAGCCGACACATCGGAGTTGCTGCGCCATGGAGACTGAAACCACCCTGTCCTGCACCGGCATCCGCAGGGCCTACCGGGCAGACGGCGAGGTGGTTTGGGCCCTGTGGGATGTCGACGCGGTGGCCATCGCCGGCCAGATCACGGTTCTCGCCGGCCCTTCGGGCTCGGGCAAGTCGACCCTGCTCAGGGTGATTGCCGGGATCGACGAGCCGGACGAGGGCACAGTCGAAGTCTCGGGAAGGAACCTGACAGCAATGAGTGCTCGGGCGAGACGCAAGTTTCGCTCCAGGCACATGGGGTATCTCTTCCAGGATCCGGCGGCGAATCTCCTCTCCTACTTGACGGTGAGCCAGCACCTCGAGATGGCAGGGAGAATCAGGCGCTCCTTGCCCGACCACGACCTCCTCACCCGTCTCGAGATCGACATGCTGGCCGACGAGTACCCGGCTCGCCTCTCGGCGGGCCAGCAGCAGCGAGCCGCCTTGGCGGCTGCGGTGGTGGGCAACCCCGATGTCATACTCGCCGACGAGCCGACTGCCGAGCTGGACAGCCAGTCTGCCCATCTCGCCGTGACCGCTCTCTCCCGGCTGCGCGACATGGGAGTCACCCTGGTCGTCACCTCCCACGACCCCGAAGTCGTGGAAGTGGCCGATCGAGTGATTCGCCTCGAGCATGGGGAAGTGAAGACGTGAGCCGGGTGGTCGAGCTCGCAGGGATCACGAAGAGCTTCCGGCGCGGTGGCACGAAGATACTCGTCCTCGACCATCTCGAGACCTCGGTCGAGGTGGGCGAAGTCGTGATCATCCGGGGCCGATCGGGGTCGGGCAAGACCACCCTGCTGAACATCCTCGCCGGGTGGCAGACCGCCGACTCCGGGTCGATCCACTGGGGTTTCGACGACCCGGGCTCTTGGGATCGGGTCGCCGTCGTGCCGCAGTCACTCGGCCTCTTGCCCGAGCTGACCCTGGGAGAGAACATCGGCCTGCCCGGCCGGCTCGCCGACTCCGAAACCGACGTGGCCGGGATGGCAGGCAAGCTGGAGATCCCGCATCTGCTCGACCGGCCGACCGACGGGGCTTCACTCGGAGAGCAGCAGAGGGCCGCCATCGCCCGCGCCCTGATCAGACGCCCCGCCCTCCTCCTCGCAGACGAGCCCTCATCACATCAGGATGTGGACCGGCTCCACCTGGTTTGGAGACTGATATCGGAGATGGCTGCCGCCGGCACGGGCGTCATCGCCGCGACCCACGACCCGGACGCCTTCCCCTATGCCGACCGGCTCCTCGATCTGCACGAAGGACGACTGGTCGTGGCAAGTTGAGTCCCGTCGGGTCAAGGGGACCATTGATTGCGAGCGACCAGGGTCTCCTTGAGGAGATCGGGACGATCGGTGATGATCGCGTCCACCCCCAGGTCGAGGAGCTCTTCCATCTCATGGGGGTCGTTGACGGTCCAGACATGGACCTGAAGACCCCTGGTGTGGGCGACATCGATCAGCCGGCGTGTGACCACCCGAAGACCCCTCGCCCTTCTCGGCAGTTGCAGAGCGGACGCCTCGGAGCGCACGCCCCGGCCGACTCGCGAGGCAAACACCCAGGACCGGCTCGATGCAGCCCCGGTGGATGTGGCCACCCTCCCCCGTGACGCATCCCGGAACTCCTGCAGCTTGGAATCGGAGAAGGAACCGACGATCAGGCGATCGTGCAGTCCGAGACGGTCGACGAGGGCGTTGAGGGGGCCGACGACGCCTTCGCCTTTGAGATCTACCACGAAGGAGACGTCCGGGAACGACCGCACGACCTCCTCCAATGTCGGCACCCGGACGCCTCTGCCCCGAAAGGTGAACCCGTCGACGCCGGCATGGCGGTAACCGGCATCGAGGGTGGACAGGCTCTTGTGGTCGAACCGGGACACCGGGCCCGTCCCGTCGGTGGTGCGGTCCACCAGGTGGTCATGGAAGCAAACCAGGACACCATCTGAGGTGAGATGCACATCGGTCTCCACATGCCGGTAGCCGAGCGACACCGCCCCCGAGAACGCCTCCATCGTGTTCTCGGGCCAGAGCAGACGGCTGCCCCTGTGAGCGATGGCGGTCGGTGGGCGCCAGCGATCGAGACTCATGAGCGCAAAGTAATGGGCCCCGTCAGGTAGACGGGGCCCATCGAATCCCGAAAACGGGCTAGATCACATCGATACGCGGTCCTTGAGCCCCTTGGATGCGGAGAAGTGGGCGTACCTCTTCGCTGCGATCGTGATGGTCTCCCCGGTGGCCGGGTTGCGTCCCTGACGTGCAGAGCGTTGCTTGGTGGCGAAGTTGCCAAACCCGGTGATGTTGACCTTGCGACCGGCGTCGAGCTCCACGGCGATGATTCCCTCGCCGGGCTTGGTCGAGAAAATGATGTCGATTATCTCCGTGGCCTTGCCTTTGGAGATGTCCGCCTTGCTGGCGAGCTTGTCCGCCATCTCGGACTTGTTCACGGCCCCTCCTTGTGGGTCGACGATTTGCCACGTCACTGAGCGCGACGATATCGGTTAACCATAGGGCAAAACACCGGCATTGCTTGGCTTTTCGGCTGGTTACCCTGCCCTGCCAAGGAGGAGCATGAGCGTCGAGTACACCCTCGAGGGTGAGATCGCCCTGATCACCCTCAATCGGCCCGACCGTTTCAACGCCATCGAGGCCTCGCTCAGTGACGTTCTCCAGCGCGCCCTGAGCCGGGCCGGGGAGGAGAGCCGGGCGGCAATCATCACCGGTGCAGGCAGGGCCTTCTGCTCGGGTGCGGACCTGAACGACCTGCTCCCCGCCTACGAGACCGCCGACGGACCGGACCTGGCCGGGCTTCTCGACATGGTGTTCCATCCGGCGCTCGATTCGATCCTCGAGTGCCGGGTGCCTGTGATCGGGGCCATCAACGGGGTCGCCGCCGGTGCCGGCTTGGGTCTTGCTCTCGCCTGCGACCTGCGGGTGATGGCAGACGACGCCTTCCTGACGTCCGCCTTCACGGCAATCGGGCTGGTGCCCGACTCCGGGACGACCTGGTGGCTCCCTCATCACCTCGGAGTCTCCCGGGCGCTGGAACTGGCACTGACGAATCGCCGAATGCCGGCGGAGGAAGCGCGTGAGCTCGGGCTGTGCGTAGATGTGGTGCCAGGGGATCAGCTGCTCGACCGGTCGCTGGATCTGGCCCGGTCGCTGGCAGACCTGGCCCCGAATGCGCTGGTCACCACCCGCCGTCTGATCCGGGAGGCGGCCGGAACCTCGTTCCGGGATGCGCTGGCGGCGGAACAGAGCGAGCAGGGCCGTCTCGGCAAGACCCCCGAGCACCGCGAGGGTGTGCTGGCGTTCATGGAGAAACGCAAGCCCGATTTCAGGGGGTGAGCCCGGGAATCGTCCTGGCGACGAGCGGGGGCGCGGCCAAACCCCAATCAGTCTGGCTTGACCAAATACACCTCGACGGTCAGCTTCCCGGCCGCGCCTTTCCCGAATGCCACCCCGATCTCGTTGTTGAGCCAGCCCAGGTCCTCGTTGCCGGTCTGGAACGTCAACAACTCCCTGGGCTCAGCGGACTGATCGGGGTAGGCGATGGAGACCCCGCCACCCCGGTAGGCGACCGTCTCCCTCTTCTCACCGATCGTGGCGCGTATGTCGAGGTCCATGTTCCCGTCACCACGCACTGTCACATAGTCGACACCCTTCACCGGGCGCTCGCCCTCCCAGTGCGGGCCCGTGGCAGTGCCCTCGAAAGGGAAGTCGATCCTCATCCCGGCGGGGGCGGCTCCCAGGATCCTCATGCCCATTTCGGCGGTGATGGTGCAGAACTTCTCCAATGTGGGCATCGATGCTCCTGATCGGCGTCTGGGCAAACCTAGCCCTGAGCCCGGTGTTGGGAGGATCGTGCTCAGCCGTAGTGGTCGACGTAGCGTCGCAACCAGGGAGTGACCTGATCGAGGTAATCCTCCGCCTCGCCCATGGGCAGGGTGCGCGCCGCATAGTTCATCAGCAAGACCTGTCTGGCCGCATGGAAGCCGTCCAGCTGCTCGTCGCTCTCGACAGGCCACGGGGCGATCTCCTCATATCCCTGACGGAAGGCGGCCCTGATCTCGCCTCTCCTGGCGCTCGCCCGGGATGAGTAGAGGCACACCGACACGTCCTGTGCCGGTGTGGCGATCATCACATCCTCGAAGTCGAATGCGTGGAGCCGGGATCGGGAAAGATGGACGTTCCACTCGTGGAGATCGCCATGGACCACATGAGGGAACCCCGTCGCCCAGGCCTCCTTGATCACCTTCTCGGAGATCTCGGTGGCCTGTTGGATCGTCTTCCTCCGGTAGTTGTCGAAGAGATGATCGAATCGGGAGTCATCGATGATCACCGGGTCGATGTCGCGGTCGTAGTAGAACACCCGGTCCCACCGCCGCATCCCCTCCGGCTTGGGAGGCTGCCAGGTCCGTCCGTGCTGCTGGAGTGAGGCGCTCATCCTGCCCAGGAGCCGGTAGCCGAAAGACCCCGCCCCATCGGCCAGGGGGGCACCCGGAACCCAGGAGAAGAGGACACACGGCCTCGTCTTGTCCGAGTCCGGCTCATTGGCGTCCACGATCAGGGTCCCATAGCCCGTAGGCAAGGGTGTCACAACCTCCAGGTCTGTGTCCCGGTTGAGAGCCGAGAGCCAGGCCACCTCGTACTCGATGTTGGACCTCGAGTTGGAGTGTGGGCTTCCGACACGGAGCACGCATTGGTAGCCGTCATTGGTCACCACCCGGAACATCACGTTGGAATGGGTGGCCAGGTGGGTCACCTCTCGGACGCGGAAGGAATACCGCTCGAGCACGTTGTGTGCCAGCGGCAGCAAGCGTGCTGCTTCGTGACCAATCCGATGTAAGTCCATGCCAGTCCGAGGCCCCTGTCCAACCCGTGGCGCGGAGGCGGCGCCCCTCCCTCATTGTGGTCGTTTCGACTCCCTGCCTCTAGTGGACTTTCGCCCGGTTGACGCCCGGGGAAAGGCGGCTAGCCGGGGGTCACCATCACACGTCGTGATCCGTGAACGCAGGCTCCACGGTCGGAGCGGTCTCACGCCGCTGGTGATAGCGATCCCACAGGGCGAGCATCGACGGCAAGACCAGGACCGACGCCACCAGGGCAAGGCCGATTGCGTAAACGGTGACCTGGCCCATCTGACGGAAAGGGGTCAGGCTCGACGTGATGAGGACGCCGAAGCCGGCCATGGTGGTGAATGCGGAGCCGGCCAGCGCGCCTCCCGTGTGACGCATGGTCGACCTCATCGCCTCGTCGGCATCGTGCTGCTCTCGCCGGTCCTCGAGGAATCGCCTGGCGATGTGAATCGTGTATGGCACGCCGATTCCGATGGCCAGCGCCGCCAGGGTGGCGGTGACCGGCCCGAACGGGATCCCGGTCGCGTACATGAGGCCGTACGTCCACAGGACCACCAGGCCGACAGGCGCCATCGTGATGATCCCGAGAAACCATCGACGGTTCTCGATGGCGAAAGTGATCACGAGCACGAGGGTGGAGACGGCGATGGTGATGAACAGCGACGCACTCTGTGAGCTTGTCAGCGAATTGACCACGACGTCACCGATGATGTTCTGCGACGTGGCGATGGCCGATGCTCCGACGTCCTCGGCCGGCTGAAACGCCTCGTCGAGACCCACCCTCAGCGGCCCGGGGCTCTCCCCCGCAGTTGTGGTGATGTCCCAGAGCAGTGCGTCAACCTTGCCATCCTCGACGTGGATGACCTGGCTCGCCTGCTCGGGCACCGCGTCCAAGAGCGACCGGTACAGCGGACCGACATCGGCCGTCGCCGGCACCTTGAGATCAGGGCCGAGACCCACCTCTCCAGCCGCAGCAAAGACACCCGGGGCGGCTTCTGGATCACCCGAGAGCAGGCCGCCGAGGATGGCCACAGGAGAGACAGCGTTGACGAACTCGCCCTGTTGGGTTGTCACTGTGGCGACATCTTCGACCTCGACCAGGGCGGCGTTCGAGTCGACCAGGGCGTTGTGGAGCCCCGCGTCGACCGTTCCACCCTCGGGGGCTTCGACCAGAACCTGGGTGGTCTCACCCAGACCCCCACCGAAGTCGTCCTCGAGGACGCCGAGAGTCAGCACGTAAGGCGAGTCGGAGGGAAGGAAGTCGGTGAAGGAGAATCGGGTCTCCAACTGGGTGTACCCGTACCATCCCAGCCCGCCGAGGAGGAGAGCGATGACGAGAGTGGGCACCGCCGCGTGCTCGGCCAGGATGGCGAGCTTCTCCATGGCTTTGGGAAGCAGTCTGTCGCCATGTTGGTGCAGAGTCGCCACCGGCAATCTTCCGTTACGTTCGGCCCGTCGATCGGCGACGATCCGGATCGAAGGAAGGAAGACCAGCATGAGGAGGAATGCGGCAAGGATCCCCACGGCGGCAAGGATCCCGAAGTCCTTCAGCGCAGGGATCGGGCTGAAGACATTGGTCAGGAACCCGACAACCGTGGTCAGGGTGGCGAGGACCAGGGCGATGCCGACGGTCTTGATCGCGGCACCGACGCCGTCGTCGACAGAGAGCCCACCACCGATCTCCTCCCGGTATCGGGAGGTGAGGTGGATCCCGTAGTCGACCCCGAGCCCGATCAGCAGGATGGGCACGATCTGTGTCGGCGCCGAGAACGCATCGATCGCACCGATTCGTTCCAGGAGGACTCCAATCCCCTGCATCCAGGCGATTGCCATCAAGATGGCGAGCAAGGTCATCGTGGTGTCGGCAAACGTCCTCCGAATCGCGCCGAGCCAGCCGAGCTGTTCCGGCTTGAGCCAGTAAACGAAGAGGAGGATCACGAGGATCACGGCAAAGGCGAGCCCGAACAACTGGCCGATCTCGGACGTGAAGTCGTCCGCCCCGGTCAGGAGCAGGGCGAATGAGAAGGGGAGGATCTCGTATTCGGACTCGATGGTGGCGAGGTCATCCGCCATCTGGGACTCGGCCTCCACCTGGGCGTCGAACGACTCGTTGGGGTCCCCCTCGGGCGGGCTGATGAAGGTGAGCACCATCCCGGCCTCTGCCGTCCCGCTGCTCGGATCGAGGTCCTGTGAGGCCAGTTGGGTCAGGAACGAGACCTGCTCGGCGGGAGCATCGAACTCGCCGTCACCGTCGATGGCCTCGATGTAGATGTCCTTGACCTCTTGGTCGGACAACTGGGCCGGGTCCAATCCCTGGGCTGCCGCGGCCTGTTCGACTCCGCTGAGGTAGTGGAACACACCCGGTCTCTCCGGCCGGTCGGCGATCATGTCGGAGACGGCGGATGCCCGGACGGTCTCGGCGACCGCCATGGCTGTCCGCAGCCCCTCTGCCGTGATCACGTCGCCGCCTTCGTCCCTGATCAGCACCTGAACTGCGGTGTCGGCGGTGGCATCCCCGAACAGCTCTGAGATGCGCTCACTCGCCAGGATCTCAGGCGAGTCGGGGGCGAAGCCCTCGTTCCCGCTCGCCACCACGACTTCACGTGACAGAGAGCCGAATACACCGGTGAGGACCAACGCGACGATGATCACCACCCACGGAGCCCGTCGGGCGACGGTAGCGAGCAGGGACACGATGAATCTCAAGGGCTTCTCCTGGACGAGCTGCGAGGAATGAGCACCGAATGCTGCCGCGCTCTCCTCTGCTAGCCAAATCGGCTAGGCCCCTGCGGTCACCTCGTCGAGGGCGTCGAGGAACCGCCGGTTCTCCTTCTCGGCACCAACGGTCACCCGCAGCCATCTGCCTGACATCGGCCGAACGATGACACCCCTCGACGTGAAGGCGGCCGCCGCGGCATCGGCATCGATTCCGAGCTCGAAGTAGACGAAGTTGGTATGGCTGTCGGTGTGAGGAAGCGACCGCTCGGCGAGGGCGCCCAAGAGATGGTGTCTCGCCGCGGCATTGACCCGGATCCTCCGTTCCAGCTCGGCCCGATTCCCCAAGGAGGCGACGGCCGCCGCCTGCCCGACGTCGGTGACGCTGAACGGGGGCTGGGCCTTGCGCAGCTCGGCGATCGTCGCCGGGGCGGCGACCCCGTAACCAACCCGGTGTCCGGCCAGGGCGAACACCTTGGAGAAGGTGCGCAGGACAACGACATTGGAGCGCTCCACCGCATGCGGCAACGCGGTGGCGTAGCCGCCGTCGGTGACGTAATCGTGATAAGCCTCGTCGATGACGATCAGGACCGAGTCGGGGAGCGACTCGATGAATCCGGTCATCGCATGGGACGACACGATCGTCCCGGTCGGGTTGTTCGGATTGCACAGATAGACAACGGTGGTGTCGTCGCGCACCGCCTCCCTCATCGCATCCAGATCGTGGACATGCCCTTCACCGAGGGGGACTTCTATCGCCTCGCTCAACGCCCACCGGGATGCGATCCGATACATCACGAAGGACGGCCAGGCATACACCGAGCTGGTCTCGGGGCCGCCGGTGGCCAGGGCGATGTGACTGAGCAGTGCGACACTCCCGTTGCCAAACCAGAGGTGGTCGGCCGGTGCCCCGAGCCATTCGGAGAGGGCAGAACTCAGGTCCCGGCTGTCGTTGTCGGGATACCGGTTCGAGCCGGCCAGGACCCGGGCGGCGGCCTCGACCACACCGGGGAAGGGGCCTTCGGGGCACTCGTTGGAGGCCAGCTTCACGATCTCGTCGGGACGGATGCCGATCTCGACGGCCACCTCTTCGATAGGCCTTCCCGGCACGTAGGGGCGGATGGCGGCGATGTCCGGCCGGAACCTGGGCATGACGGAACGCTACATCGGCGGCTCAGCACCGGAGCCGATCGGGCAAAGTCCAGCCAACGCAACCGGCCCATACCCGACCCAACCCCCCGCCACAAGGCGGAAGCCCTGGCGGACCGGCGTCTGTTTGCCCGATCCAAGAATCTTCGCCATCCAGATCGAGAAGCGGTCCCGCAACCCGCGACCAGCACACCCCACCGGAGCCGATCGGGCAAAGTCCGCCAGCCAGAAGATCTGTGCCACACTGCGATCACAGGTTCAGGAGGCGGCGGGACAGGCGGATCCGTAGGGTTGGGTCCAACAACCGGTTGCGACCGTCCTCACATCCAAGGAGACTTTGGTGACGGCACGCAGGACGGGTCTCGGCCGGGGATTGGAGGCGCTGATCCCGAGCGAGAGCGAGTTGGCCTACAAGACGAAGTCGCTGCGGGTCATCGACCGCAAAGGTCATCTGGTCGGTGACGACCCCGGTCTCGACCCCGAGCTCTACCAGCAGATGTACCGGAACATGGTGTTGGCCCGCGAGCTCGACCGGCGCATGCTCGCCCTGCAGCGGCAGGGCCGGATCGGCACCTACGCCATGCTCGAGGGACAGGAGGCGGTTCAGATCGGCTCCGCTCTCGCCCTCGAGCCCGATGACTTCGTCTTCCCTTCATATCGAGAGCACGGCGTGCAGGTGACCCGCGGGCTTCCGATAGAGGTGTTGCTGGCGTACTGGAAGGGCCTCCCCAACGCCCGCTGGGACATGGAGAAATACCGCACCGGGATCGTCGCGGTGCCCATCGCAACCCAGCTTCCCCACGCGGTGGGCTACTCCTACATGGCCAAGCTGCGCGGCGAGGAAACGGTTACCGCTGTCTACTTCGGTGACGGGGCGACCTCCGAAGCCGACTTCCATTCCGGGATGAATTTCGCCGGTGTCTGGAAGACGCCGACCGTCTTCATCTGTGCCAACAACCTCTATGCCATCTCGGTCCCGTACTCCAAGCAGACTGCATCCGAGACGATCGCCCAGAAAGCGGAGGCCTACGGGTTCGAGGGTCTCAGGGTCGATGGTATGGACCCTGTCGCCGTGTATCTCGCCACCAAGTTGGCGGTGAAGCGGGCTCGCAGCGGCAAAGGCCCAACTCTGATCGAAGCCATGACCTATCGCTACGGGCCTCACGCCACCGCCGACGACCCGACCCGTTATCGGGCGCGGGCAGAGGAGGACAAATGGCGCAGACGTGACCCGATCGAAAGGCTCCGCCGATTCCTGGAGAGCCGTGGTGAATGGGACGAGGCTGTCGGTGAGAAGGTCGCGATGGAGACCTCCGACCTGGTGGCAGCGGCCATCGCGGAGATCGAGGCGCAACCACTCCCGGGTCGTGACGATGCCATCCGTCATGGCTTCCAGCGGATCCCCGTTCATGTGGTCGACCAGCTCCATGCCATGCAGCAATCTCATGGCGAGGAACCGACCCGATTCGAGCCCAACGAGGTGTGGGCAGTCGGCCGGGACCCGGCGCCCGAGGGCCCAACCGTGTCGATGACGATGGCCGAAGCGATCAATGCGGCACTTGGCCAGGCAATGGAGCGTGACCCAAGTGTGGTCGTCCTTGGCGAGGATGTTGGGTTGAGCGGAGGCGTCTTCCGCGTGACCGAAGGGCTCCAGGAGAAGTACGGCGAGGAACGGGTCATAGACACCCCGCTCAACGAGTCGGGCATCGTGGGGACCGCGGTTGGGATGGCGCTGGCCGGAGCGCGGCCTGTCGCCGAGATCCAGTTCGACGGGTTCGTCTACCCCGCCTTCGACCAGATCGTCAGCCACCTCGGTCGATATCGCTATCGCACCCGGGGCATCTCCACCGTTCCCGTCGTAGTGAGGTTCCCGAGCGGTGCCGGGATCGGGGCGCACGAGCACCACTGCGACTCACCCGAGGCGTATTTCGTCCATGCCCCAGGACTGGTCGTGGTCTGTCCCTCGTCACCCGCCGACGCCAAGGGCCTCCTCGCCGCCGCGCTGACCGGTCAGGACCCGGTGATCTTCCTGGAGCCCAAGGTGCTCTATCGATCCGTGCGCGAGGAGGTTCCTGTCGATCACTACACCCTCCCCATCGGCCGGGCGCGGGTTCGACGGGCGGGAGGTGACCTGACCCTGGTCACCTACGGCGGCATGGTGCCCGTCGCCCTCGAGGCTGCGGGGCAGGCGAACGCCTCGGTCGAGGTGATCGACCTTCGGACTCTGTTCCCCTGGGACCGTGAGACGGTCCTCGAGTCGGTGAGACGGACGGGGCGGCTCCTTCTCGTCCAGGAACCACAAGGATCGGCCGGTGTCGCCGCCGATGTGGCGGCAGTCGTCGCAGAAGAGGCCCTCTACGAGTTGCAGGGGCCGATTGTGCGGGTCACCGGCTTCGACGTGCCCTGGCCACAGTTCGCCATCGAGAAGCATGCCCTGATCGATGTCGAACGGATAGCCGCGGGAATCGAGGAGGCGCTCAGCCGTTGATCGCACATGACGCAGGCGTTGCAGTGTTCGGCTCCTCCCAGACCGAACCGGGATCGACGGAGTGGGCTGAGGCTTTTCGGGCGGGAAGCCGCATCGCACGAGAGGGATTCATCGTCATCACGGGAGGTTACGGAGGGACCATGGAAGCCGTCTCCAGCGGAGCGGCCGAAGCCGGCGGCCACGTCATCGGGGTGACCGCACCGGTTCTCTTCCCCGATCGCTCCCAGGCCAACCCCTTCGTCCACGAAGTGATCGAAGCGTCGAGCCTGGCCAACCGGATCGACATAATGATGCAGAGGTCGAGCGCGACGCTCGCCCTCCCTGGTTCGATCGGCACGGCTGCCGAGCTGCTCATCTCATGGAACACCAACCACATCCTGCGTCAGGGAGGAGCCATGCCCCGCCTCAGCGTGGCCGTAGGACCGGGATGGAAGGCGCTGGCGCGTGCCCTGGTCGATGAGGCCGGCGCCTACGAGGACGACCTCAAGTGGGCCGACACCATTGACGAGGGTGTCGACTGGATCCTCTCACTGCGAAGTCGTTCGACCTCTTGACTTCGAGCGCGAGGACGTATCCTCACGCGAGGCATGAGTCATCTGCGCCCGGAAGACACCGCCATCGTCCACAGGAGGTCCTCGTGCAAGAGGGGCCGGCATCGCTATGGCGAGCCCCAGAGCATCGGGGGAGGGATCGTGAGACAGGTGTGCGTCGTCTGCAGCGCGGTCACAATCGACCTCACGGGGGCGAGCGACGATCCGGGCTCCCCGTCGACGGCTGAAACGCAGCGCCCGACTTCCCTGCCTGGCTTCGACCGGTAGTGCCCGGCTGATGGACCCTTCACTGTGACACGGCTGATCCGAGCCGCCGGGGGCGTCGTCTACCGCAGGACCGAGAAGGGCAACCTGCGGGTCCTGGTCGCCCATCGCCCTGCCTACGACGATTGGTCATTGCCCAAAGGCAAAGCGGACGAAGGCGAAACACCCGAGACGACGGCGCTGCGAGAAGTGTTCGAGGAAACCGGCTACAGGTGCCGAATCGTGGCGTCTCTGGGCACGACCCGGTATCGCGTGCCGGGTGGGGTGAAGGAGGTCGATTGGTTCGCCATGAAGCCACTCCCCGACAGTCCAGGCTTCGAGAAGAACAGCGAGATCGACCGGATCAAATGGCTCTCGCGGGCAAAGGCAGTGACTCTGCTCGACTACGAGGGCGACCGCGAGCTGCTCGATGGGGCGAACCTCAAGAAGCTCGCCCAGACCGGCACACTTCGACTCATTCGCCACGCCACCGCCGGTGATCGCGCCAAGTGGGCAGGGCACGATGAATCGCGTGCCTTGACCAAGAAGGGCCGGCGCGAGGCGGAGGCGATCGCGGATAGTCTCAAGGACGCGGGCATCGAACGCATCCTGTCCAGCCCGTTCGACCGCTGCGTCCAGACCGTCGAGCCGCTCGCCAAGCTGATCAAGGCCCCGATCGAGATCTCGAGTGCCCTGGCTGAGGAGGCCGACCTGGACAGTGCGTACGCCCTGGTCGACGATCTGGTCGGCAGCAACGCCGTGATCTGCTCCCACGGCGATGTGATCCCGGCGTTGATCAACCGGATGATGTGGGCCGGTCTGAGCCTCACCTCACGCTTCTACTGCTCGAAGGGCTCGACCTGGGAGGTCGGCGTGGCGAGCGGCAAGTTCACCACCGCCCACTACCTCCCTCCTCCGGATGTCTAGACCGCTTTCGTGCCGGCGGCCCAATCTGCATACAGGTTGGCGTAGACCCCGCCCCGTGCGAGCAGGTCCCGATGGTGTCCCCGTTCGACCAGGACGCCATCGTCGAACACGAGCACTTCGTCCGAGCCCTCCGCGGTGGCAAGCCGGTGGGCGATGGTGACCGAGGTGCGCCCTTCCGTGAGCCGCTCGATTGCCTGGCGTAGGGCAACATCGAGAGCCGGGTCGACAGCGGAGGTTGCCTCGTCGAGCACGAGCAGGTCGGGCGAACCAATCCAGGCTCGCACCAGCGCGACCAGCTGCCTCTCGCCCGAGGAGAGGTTCCCGCCGCGCTCGCCAACCCGGGTGTCCAGGCCTTCGGCCAGACCTTCCACCCAGGCTCCGAGACCGAGTTCGTGGAAGGCGGTCCAGATCTCGGCGTCATTCGCCTCGGGCCGTCCGTAGCGGACATTGCCGGCCACCGTGTCGTCGAAGAGGAAACCCTCCTGCGGCACGAAGGCGACACGATCGCGCAGCTCCGCGAGCGGGATGCGTCGTGCGTTGACCCCACCGATGGAGATGGTGCCGCGACTCGGGTCGAGAAGCCGCACCAGGAGCTTGGCGAAAGTCGTCTTGCCCGATCCGGTCTCGCCGACAACGGCCACCCGGGAACCAACGGCTATGTCAACGGTGACATCTCGCAACACGTCGCCACCGGTTTGGTAGGAGAACCCGACGTCGTGAAAGCGGGCGCTGAGCCCTCCCGGCCTCAAGTGGTCCGGCTCATCTGGATCGGCCATATCGACATCGGTGTCGAGGACGCCCAGAATTCGGCGCAGCCCGGAGGCGGCACTCTGTGCGAACTCGAGAGTCTCGACGACGATCTGGAGGGGCTCGATCAGGAGATTGGTGAGGAACAGGAAGGCGATGAGGGTCCCCGCGCTCATGCCCTGAGTGGTCCCGATGACTATGCCGCCGACGACGATCGCCGCAGTCAAGGCGCCGGCAAAGATCTCCGCAGACGAGAACAGGATGTTGCCGAAACGGGCAGTGCGGAACTCGATCCAGAATCTCTTCTCCAGTGCATCTGCCACCTTCCCGGTGGTGGACTGCTCGATGCCGTAGGCGCGAACGACCGGGATGGCGCTGATCGACTCGCTCAGGATGCCGAGTGACCTCCCGACTTCGGTCCTCACCGAGTCGTAGTTCCGGGCGAGCACCCGCTGGAACCACCGCATGAGGAGCAAGTACAGGATCACCCCGATCAGGGCGACCAGCGCCAGGCGCCACTCGTAGAAGAACATCACGGCAAGAGCGAGCAGGACCTGACTGCCTGCGATCACCATGCCAACCCCACCCCACTCCATGAACTCCTGGAGGGTGGTCACGTCCGAGGTGACCCGCGACACCAGGTCACCGCGGCGATCGGCCTCGACGTGGAGCACCGAGCGGCGAAGGAGATGGCGAAAGGTCATCGTGCGCAGGTCGGAGAGACCGGTTGACGACGACCGGATCAGACGGAGCACCGCGGCCCGGCCCACCACGACCCCGAGGGCCAGGGCCACGAGGGCGACACCCGCCTTGATGGCTACCCCGGTGAGATCCACCGCTCCGGGACCGAGGATCTCATCGTCGATGATCTGCTGGATCACGATCGGGGTGACGACCGTTATCGCCTGGCCGGCCATCGCCATCAGCAGAGTGACCCGCAGCCCTTTTCTCAGGGCCGGAGCGACGAGCATCGCCCGGCTCAGGACCTTCCCGGTCGCCTGCTCGGTGCTCATGAGGCATCCTCCGCCATCCGTCTCGCATCTTCCTCGTACGCCTGGACGAGCCGGGCGTAGCCCGGAGTGGTCTGCAGCAAGTCATCGTGACGACCATGTGCTATCACACGTCTGTCGTCGACATAGACCACCTCGTCGGCGAGACGTATCGAAGCCGGCCGGTAGGCGACCACCACCAGCGTCGACGGCAGCGCGGCACTCTTCAGGCTGCGCAGGATCTCTGCCTCGACCGAGGGGTCCACAGCCGACGTGGCATCGTCGAGGATCAGGAGCCGGGGCTTGCGAATCAGTGCCCGGGCCAGGGCGACACGCTGTCTCTGCCCCCCCGACAGGGTGGTCCCCCTCTCCCCCAGTTGGGTCTGGAAGCCATCCGGCAGCTCCGAGATGAACCCTTCGGCCCCGGCGAGACGGGCTGCGGTCCGGATCTCCTCATCGGAGAAGCCCTCCCCGAGGGTGATGTTCCCCGCCACCGTGTCATCGAAGAGGAAGGCGTTCTGGGCGACGTAGGACACCTCCTTGGGCAGTTCGGAGACGCTGAAAGAACGGAGGTCGGCGCCATCCAGCTCGATGGCCCCTGCGTCGGGATCCCACAGACGGGCCAGAAGGAGGCTCAGGGTCGACTTCCCAGAGGCGGTGGGCCCAACAACCGCGAGTGTCGTGCCCGCCTTCAGATGCAACTCCAGGTCTTCCAGGACCGGTCCGCTCCGGTCATAGGCGAACCCGACGGTCTCACCGTCGAGAGGAGCCGGAGCGGTGGCGGCCCGCGCCGCTGCGTCGCCGTAGGTCATGAACTCGTCGGCGTCGAAGACCTCCTGGACCCGGCGCCATCCGGCCAGGCTCCCGGCCAGGTCCCACAGCACGAATCCGATCAGCTGGACCGGGAAGGCAAGCAGCGCGAGCAGATACGCCACCGTCACCAGATCGCCTGGTGACACCGCTCCGGCGCTCACCCGGGTGGCGCCGACCACGAGTAGACAGATGATCATTGCCTGGGGCAGGGCCCTGATCACGGCCTGATAGGAGGCCCAGGTCGAGTTGACCTTGATCAGCCTGTCGCGGACGAGGTCCGACACATGCCCGAACCGGTCGGACACGTAATCCTCCCGACCAAGCGATTTGACGGTGAGAGCACCATCAAAGGACTCGTGGGCAACTGCCGACACCTCACCCCTGGCCACCTGGACCTCTTCCCAGAGCCCATAGGTGATCCAGCTGCCGCGGATATCGATCACCAACACCACGACCAGGCCGATGACCGCCCCCAGCCCCAGCCAGGGATCGACGGCCGTGATCATCGCCATGGTTCCGAAGAGGAGAAGCGTCACCCCGGTGGCATATGGAAGTGGAGCCAGGACACCGGTCCCCTGGTCGACATCCGAGTCGGCCACGGCGAGAAGATCGCCCACGGCCTGCCGGTTGAACCATGACATCTTCAGGGAGAGTTGGTGGGCGAGAAGCTGGTTCCTGACGTCCTGACGGGTCCGGAACTGGAGCCAGCCCGCTGCGGTTCGGCGCAGGACGATGCCGGCCGCTTTGAGAATGGCAACTCCCAGGATCAGCCCTGCCGCGGGGAGGATCAAGCCGGCAGGGTCAACCCCTTCGTCGAGCACCGGAATGATGACGGTGTCGGTTATGCGGCCGATGACCCACGCCGAGGCAATGATGGCGCCGGCGAACACGGCTGCGCCGGAAACGGCGAGCCAGAACGGTGCGGGATGCGCTTTGACGAACCGCACGATGAGGCGGATCCCGTCGCGCAGCACCGACCAGGGAGTCATCTGCTCGGAATACATAGAAATGAGATCAGGTCCGGGTCGAGCCTGGCTCGACCGTCGAGACTGGCAAAGGATACGACGATCGCGGCCCAGGCCCGGCCGAATTAGAACGCCTTCGGATAGCGACCGTATATTCGAGCCGATGGACATCGAGAAAGGGCAGCTCTTCATCGGACACGAGCCTGGAGACGCCGCAAGGGCGTCCCCGGTGATGATCGACAGCTCGGAGCTGACCACCCACGGGGTGATCGTGGGGATGACCGGCTCGGGGAAGACGGGTTTGGGCATCGGCATCCTGGAGGAGGCACTCCTCAACGGCATTCCCTGCCTGGTCATCGATCCCAAGGGAGACATGGGAAACCTTCTCCTCGCCTTTCCCGACTTCCAGCCCGGCGATTTCCGGCCGTGGATCGACGAGTCGGAGGCGGCCAAGGAAGGAATCAGCCCCGATCAGTTGGCCGCCAACACGGCGGCGACCTGGAAGGAGGGGCTGGCCAAGGCGGGCATCGACTCGGCTCGAATGGCGAGGCTGCGGGACGACACCGAGATGACGATCTACACCCCGGGGTCGGCAGCCGGAGTAGGTCTCAATGTCCTCGGCTCGATGAAGGCGCCGACTCTCGATTGGGGATCTCATGCCGAGCAGATCCGCGACGAGATCGAGGGTCTGGTGGCATCGCTCCTCGTCATGGCCGGGATCGAGTCCGATCCGGTCGCCGGCCAGGAGCACATCCTCCTCGCCACCATCATCGAGACGTTCTGGCGAGAGGGCCGCGACCTGGACCTGGCCACGCTGGTCGGCCAGGTGCCCACACCGCCGTTCCGCAAGCTGGGGGTCTTCGACGTCGACACGTTCTTCCCCGAGAAGGACAGGACGGATCTGGCGATGAGGCTGAACGGACTGCTTGCCTCTCCCTCTTTTGCCTCCTGGCTCGAGGGATCACCTCTGGACATCGCCGACATGCTGACCGGCGGGGACCGGGCTAGAGCAGCAATCGTCTATCTCTCCCACCTCTCCGACACCGAGCGTCAATTCGTGGTCACCCTGCTGTTGTCAAAGCTGGTCACATGGTTCCGGAGCCAGTCGGGGACTTCCGATCTCCGGGCCCTCGTGTACATGGACGAGGTGTTCGGATTCGCCCCGCCCACCGCCGAACCCCCGTCCAAGAAGCCGATCCTCACCATCTTCAAACAGGCCCGCGCCCACGGGGTCGGGATGATCCTCTCGACCCAGAACCCCGTCGATCTCGACTACAAGGCGATGTCGAACGCCGGGACCTGGCTGGTGGGCCGTCTCCAGACGGAAAACGACAAGAAACGGATCCTCGAAGGCATGGAGAGCGCCACCGGGGCCGTCGACATCGAGACATATGACCGGCTCATCTCCGACCTGGAAAAACGCCAGTTCGTGCTCTCCACGACCAAATCGGTGCAACCGATCTTGTTCGGCACCCGCTGGGCGATGTCGTACCTGGCCGGGCCCCTCACCAGGGACCAGGTGTCGACCCTCATGCACGACCGCGCCGGCCGGGAGGTGACCACGGAGACTCCGCCGGCGTCGATCGCCCCCGGGACAACCCAAACCGCGCCTCTGGCCACCCCGGTCGACGACGAATCGGTGCCAGTGATGCCGGATACGCCTGAAACCGTGCAAACGGTCTTCCTCGACCCCGCCGCAGCCTGGGCCGGGGAGGTGGGTGCTGATCCAACGGGAACGAGATACGAGGCGGCCGCGGCGGCCACCGTGAACCTGGTTTATGACGACACCAGGGCCGGAGTGAGCCACCAGGAAGTTTTCGAAGCGATCATCTACCCGCTGGCCGCGGTGCTCGACCCGGCATCGATACGGGAGGTAGATCACGACGCGCGGGACTTGCGCAGCGAGAACCCCGCGGGAGCGGCGTTCGCCCTGCCGGGAGTCGATATATCGACCAAGGCGTTCTGGACCGGTCTCGAATCCGATCTGAAGAGCCATCTCGTCGCGGCAAGGAAGGTCACCGTCTTCAAGAACGCCGCCCTGAAGACGTACTCCCGCCCGGGCGAGACGAGAGAAGACTTCGTCGCACGTGTCACGGGCATCGCCGAACAGGCAGTCGACGAGGCGATCGCCGCTCTCCGGGACAAGTATCGGGCCCGTCTGGAACGAGCCCAAACCTCCCTGTCCAAGGCCGAGAACCGGGTCGCCGATCTCGAGGCAACCGCAGGGTCGAAGCAAACGGAGGAGTTGGTGTCAGGGGCAGGAGACATCATCGGGGTCCTGTTCGGGGGGCGGAAAAGGTCGAATCCGCTGGGCCAGGCGGCGCGCCGACGCTCAGCGAGCAGTCAGGCGAGGGCACGGGCCGAGAATGCGAGAGCGGCACTCGACGAAGACCGGGCAGAGCTCGATGAGCTGGGGGCCGACCTCGAAGAGGAAGTGGCCGACCTCGAGGACCAGTTTGGCGCCAAGGTGGAGTCGCTTGAAGAGGTGGAGATCCCGTTGGAGAAGACCGACATCAGAGTGGCCGAGCTGAAGCTGGTCTGGATCCCGACCAGCTAGACGGTCTCGACCAGTGCCTTGAGCAGGTCGCGGATCGACACCACACCGAGTAGAGACCCGTCATCGTCCACGACCGGCAGGTGTCGGTACCCGGATTCGACGATCCAGGCCGCCGCGTCCCAGACATCGAGGTCGGGATCGAAAGTATCGGGCTCGCCGCTCATCAGGCTCGAGACCGGGGTGGTGGCGGTGTCGATGCCTTCGGCCACCGATCTCCTGATGTCCCGCTCGGTCACCAGGCCCACCAGCTCCAGGCCCTCGACGACGGCCAGAGACCCGAGGTCCGAGCCCTCCATGGCCAGTGCAGCTTCGAGCACAGTCGTGTCCGGGCCACAGACATGTGGAGCATCGCCCACCAGATCACCGAGTCTCATCGCAGGACACGTTAGATAGAAAGAAGACCCACCGAGTCGGCGGGCCTTCCCTCTTCGAGATGTCAGGCTCGAGTCAGACCAGGTCTGCCTCTCGGATTCCGAAGGAAGGGTGCCGCAATCGGCAAAGAGCGAGCTTCTCCAGTTGGCGGATCCGCTCTCGAGTCAGGTTGAACTCGTCACCGATCTCCTCGAGCGTTCTGGGCACGCCGTCGTAGAAGCCGTATCTGAGCGCCAGGATGCGGCCCTCGCGCTCGGGAAGCCTCTCGATGGAGACCCTCAGCGAGTTGGCGACATCCATCTCTTCGGTCATCTGGACCGGGTCGGCGGCGTCTTCGTCTTCGATGAAGTCGCCCAGCTGGGCGCCATCCTCGCCAATCGGCTGCTCGAGGGAGACTGTGTCCGCAACGCTCAAGGCCAGCTCGACCTTGTCCGGGGTCACACCCGCCTCCTCTGCGATCTCCTCCGGTCGGGGATCGCGACCGAGCTCTGCCTTCAGGGAGGCCTGGGCGGCGCGAACGGCGGCGAGCGTGTCGTGGAGGTGCACCGGGATCCGGACAGTTCGCGATTTGTCGGCGATGGCCCTGGTGATCGCCTGGCGAATCCACCAGGTGGCGTAGGTGGAGAACTTGAAGCCCTTCCGCCAGTCGAACTTCTCGACGGCGCGGATGAGACCCAGGTTCCCCTCCTGGATCAGGTCGAGGAAGTCGATTCCCGAGGTGTTGGCGTACCGGCGGGCATTCGCCACAACAAGGCGGAGGTTGGCGGTGAGGAAGTCGTCTTTGGCCTGGGCGCCGCGACGAGCAAAGCGACGGAGTTCCATCTCCTCGCGCTTGCCGTTGTAATCGCCCTTCTCCAGCCTCTCGGCTGCCTCCTCGCCCGTTTCGATCTTCTGGGCCAGCTCGACCTCCTGCTCGGCGGTCAACAGGTCGTACTCGCCGATCGCGGTGAGGTACTGGGAGACGAGATCCGTGGTGAGACGGCCGCGCTCATCCGTCAGCTTCGAGTGAAGTCTGATACGGGGCTTTTCGGTCTTGTCGGTACGCGTTTCGACGGCAGCCATCTAGATCTTGTCCTCCTGGGGCCCGGTGGGCAGGGAATGGGCGTTCCCGAACGTCCAACTATGACACATGCGGGGTGGTTTGTGAACCCCCCTCTTTTCAACAATCTTCGGTCGTTTTGGAGTTTGGGACTATGTGTACAACGACATGACGCCGTCGCTTTGTTCCCCCGGTGGGCAATCGCCGCGGCGGTCTCGTAAGGTTGCTGCCGAGGCGAGGAGGAGCGTCGGTGAACGATCCAGCGACAGATGTGGGGGCATTCCTGGCCACCGTGCCCGACGACGCGCGAGCGACCCTCGCCCAGCTGCGGGAGACGATCCGGGCGGCCGCACCGGATGCCACCGAGAAGATCGGATATGGAGTCCCCGCCTTCTACTACAAGGGGCGGCCATTGGTTTCCTTCGGTGCTGCCAAGCACCACTGCGCCTTCTACGTCCAGAGCCCGGAGGTGATGCTGACATTCGCGGACGAGCTCGAGGGCTACGACACCTCGAAGGGGACCATCCGCTTCCCGGCCAGCAGTCCCCTTCCGGAAGAACTGGTGACCAGGCTGGTCGAGGCTCGTATGGCGGAGACAGACGCCTCGGAGGCCCGGTAGCTCAGCGTTCCCGGTCCCACTCGGAGCCGGCGAACTCCCCGGGTGTCAGAACCCGGGAGAGCGATCCCCTGGCTCCTGGCAAGCTCGTCCACGACGCCAGGTCCAGGTCGATCACGGCGACAGTCGCGGTCTTCATCACGGCAGGGTCCCCGGTGAGCGTCGTCACGACCATGGACCAGGTTGGTTGGTGCCCGACGAGCATCAGCCTGGCCACATCGGGCGCGGTGGAAGCCGTCTCGATCACTCCCGTTGGCCCCGACTCATAGAGGGAGCGGTCGAGCTGCAACGCGGCGTCCCATTCTCCCGCCTCGATCGCCAACTCCGCAGTCGACCGGGCCCGGATTGCGGTGGAGCTGATGACCAGATCCGGGGCAAGCCCTTGTGCAGCCAGCACTCTTCCCATCAATCGGGCGCTGCGCACCCCGCGGTCGTTGAGGGGCCGATCGTGATCCGAGCCGAAGTTTGCTTCCCAGTCTGACTTGGCATGACGCATCATTAGGAGGGATCTCATCGATGTCCCGGCGACCTACGAGATCAGCCTGGCCGCCGTGGTGAACACCCTCGGATCCGGGTAATCGGCGCAGTAGTTGTACAGATAGGCCACTCTGATCACCCCGTCGGGGGCCACGACGAACTCGGCAGATTGCATCCAGGGGTCGTCGACGAGGGGACGCCCCTGTGACCTCCGGTCCGCCTGGAAGCCAGCCCCGGTCGCCTCCGAGTGCTGGCAGAACTCATCCGGGGCGTCGTAGAGCGCCTGCTCGAGTGACCAGTGCCCGAGCCCGAACGCACGGTGGGCCGAGTAGTCCCTGTCGGCGAGTATGCGCACCGGAATCCCGTACCTCTCCCTGTATGCCGCCACCCGCTCGGGATCACCCGGCGCGACGATCGCCACGTCGAGACCGACCTCCGCATACGAGGGAACCTCGTCTTTGAGGCGCTCGGCCCGCGCCAGACCGCATCCGCAGCCGAGATGACGCCAGAGGAGGACCAGCGCGGGGCGCTCACTCCAAACCGAGTCGAGCGACACCCGGGCACCGCTCTCGTCGAGCAGGTCCACGATAGGAGCCTGTTGTCCGCGTCGAGCCGGCTGCCCCTCCAGCGTCGGCCCTTCGAGCCAGCCCTCCATCCACCGCTGCTCCGCTGAGAGATAGAGCGCCTGGATGTCTCTGTCGGTCATCGGTCCTCCTGACGCGGGTGAGCGGCGACCATAATCGGGCTCAGGCGACCATCGTCCCCAGCGCGAGGAGCCAGAGCAGGTTCTCCAAGGCCAGGGCCCGAGCGAACCTCGCCTCACCGGACGCGGCAGCGGGGATGTCGGCGGACCTCAGCCCCGAATTCGATCCGGTTCCACGCCGGGCGTGCCAGGACAGCCCCGACCACGAACATTGCCAGGACCGCAACCAGCCCCACGTAGATCCTCCACGGCGCTTTGGTGAGGCCCCACACCAGTTGAACCAGCCCGACACCGGACAGGAGGGTGACCACGCCCGATCCGATCCCGAGCCGTTCGGCCCTCTTCATTCGACTGAAAAACGACTGCACGGAGGCCGGATCGCGGATCGACCTGCGGACGTCCCGCGGTATGAGGATCTTGTGACCGAGCCAGATGGCGGCCGCCGCGATGTGGACGACCTTCAAGGGGAGAATCATCGAGCCAAGCTACCGATAAGGCCTGTCCGCGCCGGAGAGACTACGTTCGCCCTCATGCCCAACCGTCTCGCCGGGGCCACCTCCCCTTACCTCCTCCAGCACAAGGACAACCCGGTGGATTGGCACGAATGGGGAGAGGCGGCGTTCGCCGAGGCGAAGGCGCGTGATGTGCCGATCCTCCTCTCGGTGGGCTATTCGGCGTGCCATTGGTGTCACGTGATGGCTCATGAGTCGTTCGAGGACCCGGAGACGGCCGCCGAGATGAACCGGTTGTACGTGAACGTCAAGGTCGATCGGGAAGAGCGGCCCGATGTCGACAGCGTGTATATGGAGGCCGTCCAGGCAATGACCGGCCGTGGAGGGTGGCCGATGACCGTATGGATCACCCCGGACGGCCGCCCGTTCTATGCGGGCACCTACTTCCCCAACCAGGATCGCCATGGCATGCCCTCGTTCCGCTCCGTGATGGAAGCCGTATCCGGGGCGTGGCTGTCCAAACGCGACGAGGTTCTCGGGCAGTCCCAGCGACTCACCGACGCGATCAACCGCACCATCCCGACCTCTTACACCGTCCCCGACGGGGAAATGCTGAAGAGCGCCTACGAGTCGCTGGCGTCGAGCTTCGACCCTGTCAACGGCGGCTTCGGCGGCGCCCCCAAGTTTCCACAGCAGCCGGTTCTCGAGTTCCTCCTCCGGGCTCATGAGCAGAGCTGGGCCCCCCGCGCCGCCCACATGCTGAGGGTCACCCTGTTCGAGATGGCCGACGGAGGAATCCATGACCAACTGGCCGGTGGTTTCGCCCGCTACTCGGTCGACGACCAATGGCTGGTCCCACACTTCGAGAAGATGCTCTATGACAACGCCCAGCTAGCCCGCCTCAACCTATGGGCCGGAATCGAGCTCGAGGAGCCGAGGCTGGTCGAAGTGGCCCGATCGACGCTCCGCTATCTGGCCAACGACCTCCGACATCCCGAAGGTGGATTCTTCTCGTCGGAGGACGCCGACTCCGAGGGTGTGGAGGGAAAGTTCTATGTATGGACCGTCGACGAGCTCGCACAGGTCCTCGGGCCCGAGGATGCCGCCGAGGCGGCGCGCTACTTCGGGGCCACCCCGCACGGGAACTTCGAAGGCTCGAACATCCTTCATCGCCCGACGTCGGATCCGTGGAGCGACCGCGTCGAGTCGATCAGGTCACGTCTCCTGGAGCACCGATCGACCCGTGTCCGGCCCGGCCTCGACGACAAGGTGATCACCTCCTGGAATGGGCTCGCCATCCGCGCTTTCGCAGAGGCAGGCGCGGCGCTGGGCGACGACACGTACCTCGACGTGGCCCGCTCCACGGCGCGATTCCTTCTCGATGAGATGATGGTCGACGGAGAGCTCTGCCGGTCCTGGCGAGACGGACAGTCAGGCGTGAGCGCATTCCTCGAGGATCACGCGGCACTCGCTCTCGGTCTGTTCGCCCTCTATGCGGCCACCGGCGAAGAAGAGTGGTATCTGACCGCCCAGGACCTCACCCTCGGGATTCCCGAGCGATTTGCCGACGAGGAAGGGGGCTTCTTCGACACCCCGGCCGATGGGGAGCGCCTGGTCAAGCGGCCGAAGGGTCAGACCGACAACCCCTTGCCATCGGGCAATGCGATGGCCGCCGAGGCATTGCTCACCCTGTCCGCCTACACAGGCTCGGCGAGAGAAAGGGACCTGGCGGCGGGCACCATCAAGGCAGCCGGACCCTTGATGACCCGGTTCCCGTCGATGGTGGCCCACCACCTCTGCGTACTCCGGTCGCTTCTCTCCGGTCGGGAGCTGGCGATCGTAGGCCCCGAATGGCGGGATCTGGCCAGGGTCTTCTGGGACCGCTTTCGACCGGAGGTCGCATTGGCGCCATCGGTGGACGGCATCGGGCCGGTCCCGCTCCTGGCGGGAAGATCTGCCTCGGGTCTCACGATGGCCTACCTGTGCCGGGGCCACGTCTGCAGCCTCCCCACCTCCGATCCCGCCCAGCTGGCCTCGCAGCTGGCCGAAGGCCCTTAGAGACCGACCTCGATCGCCCGGGTCACCGCCGACTCCATGAAGTCCTCGGGATAAGGGCCTAGCCCGGTCGCCTCGCTCGGCGGCAGGCCCTCGACGAGGCAACGACGGGCCAATGCGGCCACCTGCTCGAGCTCCTCGAGCTGGCCCGAGACCGCAACCCGATCCATCGTGTCACCGTGCCCGGGGACGACAAGGGAGGAGCCGGCCCCGATTGCAGACCGTAGCGTGGCGGGCCAGCTGATCGGATAGCTGTCGCTGAAGGACGGAGGCGCTCCCTGTTCCACCAGATCGCCCAGGAAGAGGACGTCGTGGTCTTCCACCGCGATGGCGATGTCGGCGTCGGTGTGGCCGAGACCGTGGTAGCTCAGGTGGGCTCGTTTCGAACCCATGTCGATCACTGCCGACACTGTGAACACCTCGGTCGGCGGGGTGATCACCACTTCCTCGAAGTCGGCTCGTTGATCGGGGAGCCAGCTGGCCGCGTCCACCTTCATGCCCTCTCCATGCTCGATCAGGCCCTGGCGGCACAGCACGTGGCCCCAGATCTCTGCATCCGGAAACCGGGCATTGCCGAATGTGTGATCCCAGTGCCAGTGCGTATCGACGACCCACCGCACCGGCAGTCGGGTGAGAGTGCGGATCTCCTCCATCAGCTCGTCCGCTTCGATATGGGAGGCACGGGTGTCGACGACCAGCACTCCGTTGTCAGAGATCACCACCCCGACGTTGAGGTCGAGAGACTCGTAGCGTCTTCGGAAGACTCCATCGGCCAGTTCATCGAACATGCTCAAACCCGCTCGGCGAGGTGGGCCTCGACCTGAAGGGCGCCGGCCGAGGCCAACACGTACGTGATCCAGAGGGCATCCGCCAGCAGCAGATGCACCAACTGCATCCACACCGGGACTCCAAGGACGATGTTGAGCGACCCGGTGATCAGCATCAAGGCGACCAGCAGAGGGAGGGCCAAGCCCGCGCTGGATCGCGAGCCATCAGCCCTCCGGGACACCCACCAGCCGATCGTGGCGGCGACGACGGCAAGGATCGGATGAATGAGCCTCAGATCGGTGAGGAAGTGGGCCTCGCCGGTCCCGGACAGATCCGCCCCGGTCTTGGGAAAGAGGGTGTCGGCCAGTGCGGTGACGGCACCAGTCGCGGCCAGCAACACGAGCGCCGAGCCCCCGAGCAGCACCCATCGCCAGACGACCGGGTGGCCACGTGGTGAGAGACGGCGGCCACCGGTAAGCCAGAAGATCGTCAGGGTCAACGACCCAAGGAGGAACAACGTGCTGATGAGATGGAGCGGGACCGCCACGACCCTCGCCACCGAAGCATCGTCCGCCACCCATTCGGCCAACACGATCATCGCCCCGATGAGCGCCTCCCCAACGATGGCGAGCATCGAGAGAGCGGCGCCGGTGCGGGCTGGCTCCCCCCGTGGCACCTGACGCCATACCAGGGCCACGAGGACGGCGACAAGGATCAGCGCGGCGCCGCTGGCGAGCCGGTGCGTGTATTCGATCGTGGTGGCGCCTTCCAACGAGGGGACCACCTGACCCTGACACGTCGGCCACGACCGGCCACACCCTGCGCCGGAGCCCGTCGATCGGACCAGGGCACCCAGGAGGATGACCCCAACGTTGAACGCGAGGGTGAACCACGCGTAACGGACCAGCCGTGTCACCGGGGAGAGGTTAGGGGGCCGTGGGTGGTCCGCCATCGCCGGGGACCTGCCTAGCCTCGCCGCCACATGGAGATATTCGAAGACGTCGTTGCCGCCATCGGCAACACCCCGCTGGTGCGACTCTCCCGCATCCATGCCCCCGGGAACCTGGTGGCGAAGGCGGAGCACATGAACCCGGGCGGCTCGACCAAAGAGCGGATCGCTGTCGCCATGATCGATGCCGCCGAGGAGCAGGGTCTGCTCAGACCCGGTGGGACCATCATCGAGCCCACTTCGGGGAACACCGGCGTCGGTCTGGCGATGATCGGCGCAGTTCGCGGTTATCGGGTCATCTGCACTGTTCCGGACAAGGTGTCGAAAGAGAAACAGGATCTCCTTCGTGCGTACGGGGTCGAGGTGATCGTCACACCGACCGAATTGCTGCCAGAGCACGCCGACTCCTACTACGGCGTTGCAAGACGGCTGGCCGCGGAGATCGACGGTGCCTTCCAACCGAACCAATACACCAACCCGGCCAATCCTCGCGCCCACTACGAGAACACCGGACCCGAGATCTGGCGGCAGACCGATGGGGCAATCGATGTGCTGGTCGTCGGTGTCGGCACCGGAGGGACGATCACGGGGGCGGGGCGCTTCCTGAAGGAAAAAAAGCCCGGGCTGATCGTGGTTGGAGCCGATCCCGAGGGCTCGATCTACACCGCCGACGACGAGGCCTCTGTCCACCAGTACTCGGTAGAGGGCGTAGGCGAGGACTTCTACCCCGAGACCGTGGACCTGGGTGTGATCGACCGCTGGATCAAGGTGACCGACTCAGAGTCCTTCGCCATGACCAGGCGTCTCGCCCGTGAGGAAGGGCTGCTGGTGGGAGGTTCGTGCGGCATGGCGGCCCATGCCGCATTGCAGGTGGCCGATGAGGACCATGACGCATTGGTGGTGGTGATCCTCCCCGACTCAGGGCGCGGCTACCTGTCGAAGGTGTTCAACGACGACTGGATGCGTCAACACGGGTTCGAAACGTAGAGGGCCCCCGACGAATCGGAGGCCCTCTCTCGACGAACAGCAAAGGCATTGCTTCGGCGACGAGCGCCGCCACAGGTGGACAAAGTCCGTGGTAGCCAGAGCCGGGTGGTCCGAGTTTGGAGTCGCTACCGGTCCCGAACGGGACGAGCGACGCCGCGGTCAGCGCCGCTCAGCGCTCGACCACCTCCAGAGTCCAAAGACTTTCAAACAACCTAGGACCACCTCCTTTCTCTGGTGTCGCCAGTCTGCCACAACTCGCGGGTTTCACCGAGGGAAATTCCGATTCGGCTAGGAGGAGGTGCGGAATACGTCCGGCGGGATCGCCTCCTGCGCTCGCCGGCGGGCGCCGAGCCCCGACAGGTACTGGTTGGGGAACGCGTGACCGGTGTACCCCAGATCGATGGCGGCGTTGAGCGTCCAATAGGGATCGACGAGATGGGGCCGGGCCAGGACGCAGAGGTCGGCTCGCCCGGCCACGAGGATGTTGTGCACATCGTCGATGCTCGACACGGCGCCGACCGTCATCGTCGCGATCCCGACCTCGTTCCGGATTCGATCGGAGTAGGGGGTCTGGTAGAGCCGCCCGTACTCGGGTTCAGCAGCGACCGTGGTCTGGCCGGTGGACACATCGATCAGGTCACACCCCATCTCCTTCAGTGCAGCCGCGAAGGCGACCGCGTCTTCCCCGTCGAAACCGCCCTCCACCCAGTCCGTGGCCGAGATCCGGACCGAGATCGGCTTGGAGTCGGGCCACACCTCCCGAACCGCGGAGAACACCTCCAACGGATAGCGCATTCGGTTCTCAAGCGACCCGCCGTACGAGTCGGCCCGCTGGTTGGCCAGCGGGGTCAGGAAGCTCGACAGCAGATACCCGTGGGCATAATGCAGCTCGAGAATGTCGAATCCGGCGCCCGCGCCGAGACGCGTCGCCTCGACGAACTGGTCCCGAACCAGGTCCATGTCGGCCCGGGTCATCTCGCGCGGGACCTGGCTGTCCGGCCGGTAGCGAATCGGTGAGGGGGCGATGATCTCCCAGTTGCCCCTCTCGAGCGGGTCACTGTCACCCTCCCACATCAGCTTGGTAGACCCCTTGCGGCCGGAATGACCGATCTGGAGACCGATCTTCGCCGCGGTGTGATCGTGGACGAAATCGACTATCCCGGCCCACCAAGCGGCCTGCTCCTCACTCCAGATACCTGTGCAGCCGGGGCTGATCCGGCCCTCGGGAGACACACAGGTCATCTCCGTCATCACCAGCCCGGCGCCGCCCACGGCCCGGCTCCCCAGATGCACCAGTTGCCACTGGTTGGGCATGCCGTCGACCGCGGTGTATTGATCCATCGGCGAGACGACGATCCGGTTGGCGAGCTCGAGATCCCTGATCCTGAAGGGATGGAACAGAGGCGGGACCGAGGGATCGATCTCGTCGGGGCAATGATGATCCGAGGCGGCATACCACGCGTCCACCTCCGCCATGTAGCCGGCATCGCGGAGCCTGAGATTGTCATAGGTGATCCGCTGGCTGCGGGTGAGCATGCTGAACACGAACTGCTCCGGATCCATGTTGCGATAGCGATCCGCCCCCTCGAACCAGCGAAGGCTCGCCCGGGCCGCCCTCTGCAGGCTGTCCACCACCGGTCGACGCCTTCTCTCATAGAGGTCCAGGGCCTCGGCGAGCGGATGGCCCTCGAGCAGGACGGTGGCCAGGGCAATGGCATCCTCCATGGCCAGCTTGGTTCCGGACCCGACTGAGAAGTGGGCGGTGTGGATCGCGTCGCCCATCAGGACCACGTTGCCTAGATGCCACCGCGCACAGGTGATGGTCGGGAATCGGAGCCACTTCGAGTTGTTCCCCACCAGGCCCTTCCCGTCGAGATGAGCTTCGAACATCTCCGAGCAGCGCTCCAGGGCGAAATCGTCACTGGTGCCCGGTGGAAAAACGCTGTCGGCGGTCTTGTCGAATCCAAGTGCTGCCCAGGTCTCCGGGGGCATCTCCACGATGAAGGTGCTGCCTTCGGCGCTGAAGGGATAGACGTGCGCCCAGACCATCCCGGTCGGGGTGTCTTGGAAGATGAAGTTGAACTCGTCGAAGACCTTGGGCGTGCCGAACCAGATGTACCTGTTGTGACGCAGGTCCACCTTCGGCCTGATTTGCCCCTCCAGCTCGGTGCGCACCATGCTCTTCGCACCGTCGGCGCCCACGACGAGATCGGCCTCGGGGAGCTCGGAGAGACTCCTCACGTCGGTCGAGAACCGAAGGTCGACACCGAGATCCAGGGCCCGGCCACTGAGGATCTCCAGGAGGTCGCGACGGCTGGCCGCGGCGAAACCGTGGCCCCCCGAGGTGATGCTCCTTCCCGACGGGTGGTGGACGGCGATGTCTCCCCAATGCCGGAAAGCCTCGGTGAGCGCCTCGTACGAGGGCTGATCGGCATCGTGGAAGTGGTCCAGGGTCTCATCGCTGAAGACCACACCGAATCCGTAGGCGTCGCCTGGGGCGTTTCGCTCCAGCACCGTGATCTCGAATTCCGGATCGGCCCTCTTCAGCAGGATCGAGAGATAGAGACCGGCCGGCCCACCACCCACCACGACCACGCGGGATGACTGCTTGCTCATGCGCCAGGCAACGCTAGAGCGCCAGAGGGCCGGCTAGAGCTTGAGGCCCCCGAAGAAGTCCTCCCACCAGGTCCCGATGGCGTCGATCGCATTGCTGAGGGACCAAAGGAAGATGACGACCAGAGCGACCACGAGGACGATCGTGGCCAGAGTCCGCACCCGGTACAGCTGGCGCTGCTGGGTGTCTTCGATATAGGACGGCTCGACCACCGGTGGTGTAGGGGCGGTGATGAGGAACGGCTCCGGAGGGCTCACATATGCAGGCTCGGATTGACTTCTCATCGCGCTTGCCCCGACCAGCTCGGTATTGGCCTTAGACGTCTCGAGGGCCTGATTTGGTTCCCGATCGGGCACCCGCACCTGGGTGGCACCAAGGTGCTCTCTGACCTCGGCCTCCAACTCGGAGTCGAGATCGAGCACAGGCTCGATCTCGGGCTCATGCACAGGTGGCGGGAGCTCGATCACCATCTCCGGCTCTCCAGCCTCTGTCAGAGACTCGTAGATTTCGACATCCGGCCCGTCGACAGGCTCGTCGAGGGGCAGCGGGGCGAGACTGGCCAGGGCCTCCTCCACCGTTGGGTGGCTCACCTCGACAGCTATCTCCACTCCGGCCTTCTCGAAAAGTTCCTGTTGGTCGAGATCGAGGATGGCGGATAGTGCGGTTATCACCGATGCATCGGTCGGGACCGACACGTCGCGCTCCCAGCTTCGAATCGAGCTGGCCGATCGGCCGACCAGCTCTCCGAGCTGCGCCTGGCTCAAGCCGAGCTTGGTCCGGCGATAGCGAACGGTTCTACCGAAAGAGCGTTCGGGCATTGGCCTCGATGGTACCGACATGGCGCGCTTGCTCACAGGGGAGGTTGGGTCATGGCCATACCCCCGGGCCCTATCCTCGAAACCGGAGGCGTCCGGACGCCTGGTGGGTCCCCCGGTCTTCAAAACCGGTGAGGGGTCGCAAACGGCCCCTGGCGGGTTCGATTCCCGTCCGCCTCCGCCACCCTTCTGATAGGAGGAATGCCCTCCTCGAAGCCCAACAAGTTGAAGCAACGCACTGCCTTCGAGGACTGTCGTACTCGTCCCCTGGCGGGTTCGGGAGCAGGGCAATTCATTGCAGTCGGCCGCTTCCCCCGTAACATTCTCGCCATGGAGATCGCGATCATCGCCCTTGGCGTGGTCGGGCTTTTGTTCGCAGGCATCGCCCTGCGTCAGGCCAAGCCGAGTGTCAATGCGGAAAGGGTCCCCGGTCACCCCGACACTTTCGAGCTGTGGAACGAGGGACCAGGGGTCGCCGTGATCGTCCATGCCGACGTGCTCTCGCCGAGCTTTCCGCAGGGTGCGTCGATCGACGATGCCCGGGATGTGATCCCAGGTCTCGCTGTGGACGAACGAATCAAGAGGGATGGCTCACCCTGGGCCCCGGGATCGACCATTGAGCCGATGAAACGATTCGAAGTCCGCCTGCCGTCCGCGACGAGTCTGAGGGTCGTCTACCGGGGCGAAGGCATCCTCGGTTCGATGGCAACTGCCACCATGGTGGTCAAAGGCGGCCATTAGGCCCCAACCCTTCCCGGCGCTTAGAGACTTTCGACTCTCTGACGTCACCTCGACCTTGGCTAGGTTTCGAACAACCAACCAAGAAAGGTTCAGAGCATGAGAAAGATCGCATCGATCGGATCGATCGTCTTCGGCATCCTGTTGATCGCCGGAGGGATCGGGACCTGGGTCGTGGTGTCGAACACCCTGTCCGATCAGCAGATCGTCGTCGCCGAGGACGCGGACTGTCTGGCCGGAGACGAAGTCAACGGACCATTCAGCGCCTATTGCGAGGCGAAGGTGATCGAGAAGCACGCCCTCGAAGCCACCGGCGGGCTCTACTACGCCGAGATGGACCGGGAGGACCCGGCGCGCCAGACCGCGGCGACAGCCTCGTTCCTGCAGGCGTCACTATTCACTTCGATCCTCGCCTTCGGGGTGGCCGCGATGGCGGCCGGCATGGGTGTCCTGTTCATCCTGATCGGACTGGGTATGCGAGACGTGGAGGAGCGAACGACTCTGACCGCTTAACGCGGGAGACGGTCGTCATCCCCCGACCGGTTGAAAACGGATGAAAGGCGAGGTGTCGACCCAGCGGTCCAGGTCGGCCCTCGCCTTTTCCGGATCTGACCCCCACGAATCCACCAGCACCCGCAAGAGAATCCTCCCCCTCTCCTCCCGGTCCGGCTCGGGCTCGCCCCGAACCGGCACATCGATAGTGATCTCTCGCTTGAGATGGAGCGTGAAACCCGGGTTGGCTTCTATGTTGGCCACCCAGTCCCGTTTGAACCCGGGCCGGCCCGTGAGGTAGTAGCGGCCGTCGAACTGATGGAAGTAGATCTCGATCCGGCGCGGCAGCCCCGTCTTGCGACCCGTGGTGGTGATGTCGGCGATGCCACCCCGGTTCAGCGCATCGATGACGGTTTGTTCCATGGAATGTCGAACCGCTGTGCGCCGGGCCATGTTCCCGCCGGTTAACTTGCCGGGGCAATGGGACAGCGAATCCTGGTCAAGGCCACCCCGGTGGGGCAGATCGCCCATTTCTCCCTCGACCGCTCACTGACCGGCCAGGACGGCCATGGCTACACCAGAGCGTCGCCTGATGGCGAAGGGCCCCTGAGGCTGTTGGCCCACCGATTGTTCGCCGGTGACCCGGAGATCGACCACGTCAATGTCCTCTCCAACCAGGTGACGGTGCACCGCCAGGTTTCGTGGGACCGTCCCGCCCTGGACCTCGCCGCCAACGAGATCGCCACGCTCTTCATCCACTATCGGTCTGGGCCCGATGCCGGCATCGACGATCAATGGGAGGCCCTGCGCACCGAGACCTACAACGCGACCATCACCGACATCCGGGTGCAGAACGACGAGTTGTGGGTGTTGCGGGTCACACCGGACGACCCCATCGAGCCCTTCGAGCCAGGGCAGTACACCAGCCTCGCCCTCGGCTTCTGGGAGCCGCGGGCGGACGAGGCCGAAGAAGACCTGACCGTGATCAAGGAGAAGAAGCTGGCGCGAAGGTCGTACTCCGTCTCCAGCTCGATGATCGACGAGACGGGTGCATTGCTCCCTCATCAGACCGACTTCGCCGAGTTCTACATAGTCAAGGTGCGTCCCGGTGAGGAGGAGATCCCGGCACTGACCCCACGGATCTTCCTCAAGCAGGTCGGCGACCGCATCCTCATGGGGCGCAAGTTCACCGGTCGCTACACACTCGAGGGCGTTGGGCCCACCGACAATGTCGTCTTCCTCAGCACGGGGACGGGCGAGGCGCCCCACAACACGATGACCGCCGAGCTGTTGCGGAGAGGCCATCAGGGCCGGATCATCTCGGTGGCCTGTGTGCGCTATCTAGCCGATCTGGGTTACACCGCCCAACACGCCGCCCTGATGGAGCGCTATTCGAATTACCACTACCTCCCGCTGACCACGAGGGAGGCGCAGAACGAAGGTAACAAGATCTACGTCCAGGACCTGGTGGATTCGGGACGTCTCGAGGAGGTGTTGGGGGCTCCGCTCGACCCGGCGATGACCCATGTCTACCTCTGCGGCAACCCATCGATGATCGGGCTGCCCACCTGGGACGGAGACCGACCGATCTTCCCGGAGGCGCTCGGAGTGTGCCGCCAACTACACGAGCGAGGCTTCACCATCGACCACGGCAAAGACCGTGGCACCGTCCACCACGAGGAGTACTGGTCCCCCGCCTGAACTTGCAGTTCAGGAGCTGGTCTTATCCCGTCGCTGCACCTCGGCGACCGCGATCGCAGTCAGGTTGACCACGTCGCTGACCGACGCGTCACGCTGCAAGACGTGGACCGTCTTCGACAGGCCGCTCAGGATCGGCCCGATCACCTCGGCGTCGCCGAGTCGGTTCAGCAGCTTGTAGGCAGCATTGGCCGCGGTCAGGTTGGGGAACACCAGGACGTTCGCCGCCCTGTTCAAGGGCCCCGAGGGCCGTCGGTCGGCGAGCAACTCTGGCATCACCGCGGTGTCCGCCTGCATCTCGCCATCCACCGGGACGTCCGGCCGGGCCAGCCGGAACAACTCGACCGCCCGCCTCACCCGCGCGGGCTCGCTCCCCCCCGCAGAGCCGAAGTCGGAGTAACTGATGAAGGCCACCCGGGGATCCCGCGAGAAGTCCTCCTCGGCGGTCGTCGCCGCCGCCAGAGCGATCTCGGCCAGTTGCTCGGCGGTTGGCTCGATGTTCACGGCACAGTCGGTGAAGAAGTACACCGTGCCCTTCACCACCACCAGATAAACCGAGCTGACGATCGACCGGCCTTCTTCGACCTGAAGCACCTGCAGGGCTGGACGGATCGTCTCGGGGTAGTAGGTTGAGAGACCGCCGATGACGGCGTCCGCCTTGCCCTCCCTGACCATGAGACATGCGTACATGTCGGCGTCTTCGGTCAGCTTCTGGGCCGTTTGCAGGGACAGTCCCTTGTGCCTTCGCAGTTGCTCGAGGATCTCGGCGTAGTGCTCCCGCTCCGCCACCTCGCGAATCGGGTCGACGACCTCGATGCCGCCGAGGGATATCCCCGCATCCTCGGCGAGGGGCTCGATGCGGGCGACATCACCCAGGAGGATGGCACTGGCGATTCCCTCGTCGGTCACCCTACGGGCGGCGCGGATGATCCGCAGATCCTCGGCGTGCGGATAGACGACCTTCTTTGGATGCTCCATGGCCCGCGTCGTGATCGCGTTGATCAGCTCGTGGGACGCCCTGAACCGGGTCTGCAGTTGGGTCACGTAGCCGTCGAAGTCTTCGATGGGCGCCCGAGCCAAGCCTTCCTCCATCGCCGCCCTGGCCACGGCCGGAGCCACCTGCCAGAGGACCCGCGGGTCGAACGGCTTGGGTATCAGATACTCGGGGCCGAACTGGAGCCGCTCCAGGTCGTAGGCCCTGAGCACCGAATCGGGAACGGGCTCCCGGGCCAATTGGGCCAGGGCATTCACTGCGGCGATCTTCATCTTCTCGGAGACCGCACGTGATCTCACGTCGAGGGCACCCCTGAAGATGAAGGGGAAACCCAGGACATTGTTGACTTGATTCGGGTAGTCGCTGCGCCCGGTCGCCATGATCACATCAGATCTGGCCGCTTTGGCGTCGGGATAGGTGATCTCTGGGTCAGGATTGGCCAGAGCGAACACGATCGGCTGGTCGGCCATCGATTGGACCATCTCCTTGGTGACGGTTCCCGCCACCGACACGCCGACAAAGGCGTCCGCCCCGGCCAGGGCGTCGTCCAGAGTCCGGGCCGCGGTGTCCCGCGCCAACTCACGCTTGATGTCGCTGAGATCATCACGCTCGGTGTGGACCACTCCCTTCGAGTCGACCATGAGTATGTTCTCCGCGCGCACCCCCAGCCGGGTGAAGAAGCGGGCACAGGCGATGCCCGCAGCACCGGCGCCGGCAAACACGACTTTGGTCGAGGCAATGTCCCGGCCGGTCAGCTCGAGCGCATTGAGGAAGGCGGCCCCACCGATGATCGCGGTCCCGTGCTGATCATCGTGGAACACAGGGATGTCCAACCGGCCTCGCAGCGTCTCCTCGATCTCGAAGCACTCGGGGGCCTTGATGTCCTCCAGGTTGATCCCGCCAACGGTTGGAGCAAGCAGCTCACAGAACCTGATGACATCCTCCGGATCCTTGGCGTCGATCTCGAGGTCGAAGACATCGATGTCGGCGAACCTCTTGAAAAGGACCGCCTTGCCTTCCATGACCGGCTTGCTGGCCAGGGCGCCAATGTTCCCCAATCCGAGGACCGCCGTCCCGTTGGACACGACCGCCACGAGGTTTCCCCGGTTGGTGAAGCGAAACGCGGCGTCCGGGTCGTCGGCGATGACCAGGCAGGGCTCGGCCACCCCCGGTGTGTACGCCAGGCTCAGGTCGGCCTGGGTGGCCGTCGGCTTGGTGGAGCGGATAGCGACTTTCCCGGGGTGCGGCTTCTCGTGATAGTCCAGGGCTTCGGAGAAGGTGCGTTTGGGGGCCATAGTCCGGAGCCTATTCGGTACCGAGGCACACTTCGCCGTTGGCCACTGCACGTGCGACAATCAGGGGGAGAATGGCCACCACCAATCTGCCGATTTTTCACGACAACGGCTACAAAGTGATGACAGGATGGCGGGTCGGGCACGCCCCCGAGGAGTCGACCACGCGATCCGGGCTCCTCGTCCCGGTCGGGACGAAAGACGGGAACGACGCCCTGGCGCTGGTCGATGTGCAAACCGGCCAGCAATTCTGGGCAGTGCCCACGGGTGCCTGGCGTTTCATCTGGCCCGCTACGGGCAAGCCGGTCATCGCTGTCCGCGAGTCCCAGATCATCGCCGAGGAGCAACTCGAGCATGTGGGAGACGAGGGCCAGTACCTCTGAGCGCGTTTAATCACCCCGCGCGTCGCACGGGATTGCGCCAACATCCAGGTGCACCCGACCCGAAGCCCTCATGACCCAAGAACACGCATCGCGCCGTCGTCGTCGGCTCACCGCCACAGTCACCGACCTCGAAGTCGCCATACAGCGCGCCTTCCTGGTGGGTGTCGAGCTGCCCGACATGAGCACGGTGGAGTCCGAGCGCAGTCTCGACGAGCTGTCCTTGCTCGCCGACACCGCCGGATCCGACCCGGTCGATCGGGAGCTCGTGCGCAGGACCCGAATCGACCCGGCCACCTACATCGGCTCGGGCAAGGCCGAGGAGGTGGCCACTCTGACCAAGGCCCTCGACATCGACGTGGTGGTCTTCGACAACCAACTGACTCCGGCCCAGCAGCGCAATCTCCAGAAGCTGTTCGGCTGTGACGTGGTCGACCGGGAGGGCCTGATACTCGACATCTTCGCCCAGCATGCCCACACCAAGGTCGGTGCCCTGCAGGTGGAGCTGGCCCTGCATCGTTACAACCTCCCCCGTTTGCGCGGGCAGGGTAAGAGCCTCTCCCAGCAGGGTGCCGGTGTCCTGGCCAGAGGGCCCGGCGAGACCAAGCTCGAGACCGACAGACGCCGGATCCTGCAGCGTGTCTCCAAGCTGGAACGAGAGCTGAAGGAGACCGTTCGTCACCGGGAGACCCAGCGTAAGGCGAGAAAGCGCGCCGAGATCCCTCAGGTCTCCATTGTCGGCTACACCAATGCAGGCAAGTCGACTCTGCTCAACGCACTGACCGATGCCGGCGTGCTGGTGGAGGACCGCCTCTTCGCCACTCTCGACTCGACAGTCCGGAGACTCGACCTCCCCAACCATCGGCAGGTCTTGTTCGCCGACACCGTCGGCTTCGTCCGGCGGCTCCCCCACCACCTGATCGAGGCGTTCCAATCGACCCTCGCCGAGGTGGCCGAGGCCGATCTTTTGCTCCACATCGTCGACGGCAGTGACGAGGATCCGGGCGGTCAGATCGCAGCGGTTCGGGAGGTGCTTCAAGAGATCGGAGCAGCAGGGATCCCTGAGCTGCTGGTGTTCAACAAGGCCGACCTGATCTCGGACCAGGCGAGTAGTCGCCTGGTCAATCTGTATCCGGACAGCGTCATCATCTCCGCCACCAAGGACATCGGGCTCGAGGAGCTCCTCGTCAGAGTCGGCGAGCTCGTGGAGCGGACGATGATCACACTCACACTGGAGATCCCGTACAGCCGGGGAGACCTCGTCGCCGCCGCCTATCGAGTCGGCGAGGTCATCGAGGAGAAGGACGACGACAACGGGATGATCCTCGAAGTCAGGATCCCGGAGACAGCTCGAGCCCAGTTCGCCGAGTTCAGTCGCTGAAGGCGAGGGCAGCGGCGCCCACGATGCCGGCGTTGTTGACCAGGGCAGCTCGGATCGTCCTCACTTCGGCGAAGGTGACATGGCGGGCGAACTCATCCCAGGAACGGGATATCCCACCCCCTATGACGATGAGGTCCGGGCTGAACACCTCCCGCGCCAGGATCACGAACTCGCGAGCTCGCGCCCCCCACTCATCCCAGCTGAGACCCTCGGCACGTCTCGACTTCGCCGAGTAGTGCCTCTCGGCGGGGCGGTATCCGTTCAGCTCGAGCTGGCCGACCTCGATGTTGGGCACGAGGACGCCATCCAGCAGAAGTGCGCTGCCTATGCCGGTGCCGAAGGTGAGAACGAGGACCTTCCCCATCTCGTCTCTTGCCGCCCCGTAGCGGAACTCGGCAATGCCCGCCGCATCGGCGTCGTTGATCATCCGGATCTCCCGGCCCACCACCGGCTCGAAGACCTCGAGAGCATTGACACCGATCCAGGTCTGATCGATGTTGTTGGCCGTGGAGACCCAGCCGTGGCGAACCACCGCGGGGAATCCGACGCCGATTCGCCCCGGGGCGTCCAGCTGGTCGACCAACTCCTTGATGGCAGCGGCAACCGCATCCGGCGTCGATGGCTGAGGCGTGTCCAGCCTGAGCCGATCACTGACCAACTCGCCCGACTCGATGTCGACTATTCCGGCCTTCACTCCGGATCCACCGACATCGACTCCGATTCTGGTCTCCACGGCGGGCGAGCCTAGGTGTCCTTGGCGCCCTACGGGGGCCAACCGGGAATCGGGTACTCTCGAATCGGATGAGTGACAAGGCTGATATCGCCGTCATCGGTTTGGGGGTGATGGGCGCCAACCTCGCCCTCAACCTCGCAGATCGGGGACACGAGGTCGTGGTGCACAACCGGACCGCGACCGTCACCGAGGAGTTCCTCTCCGGTGAGGCCGGGGACATGGGGATCCGGCCCGCCCGCTCGATCGAAGACCTGGCCGGGATGCTCGTACGACCCAGGACCCTGCTCCTGATGGTGACCGCCGGCGCCGCAGTGGACAAGGTGATCGAGAGCCTCTTCGACCATCTCGAGGAAGGCGACATCATCATCGACGGCGGCAACTCGCTCTACACCGACACCGACCGTCGGCAGCAGCTGGTCGAGTCCCGTGGCATGCACTACCTGGGCATGGGGGTCTCCGGTGGTGAGGAAGGCGCCAGACACGGCCCGTCGATCATGCCCGGGGGCAGCCGGGCCGCTTGGGACCACGTCGAGCCGATGCTCAAGGCGATCGCGGCCAGAGCTCCTGACGGCAAGCCCTGCTGTGAGTGGATCGGCCCCGGAGGCGCGGGGCATTTCGTGAAGATGGTCCACAACGGCATCGAGTACGGCGACATGCAGGTGATCGCCGAGGCGTTCGACTTGATGCGTCGTGGCCTCGGTCTGAGCCCGGAAGAGATGTCGAAGGTCTTCGCCGGGTGGAACGAGGGGCGGCTCCGCTCGTATCTGATCGAGATCACCAGCGAGATCCTCGCCACCAAGATGGAAGGCCGGCCGATCGTCGACCTCATCCTCGACGCTGCCGGGCAGAAGGGGACCGGGAAATGGACCGTCGTCTCCTCGATGGACCTGGGTCAGCCGACGACCCTGGTCGGCGAGGCGGTGTATGCCCGGATGGTGAGCTCGGACCCGGAGGCCCGTCGGCGGGCGGCCGGCATCTACACCACTCCTCTCAGCACTCTCGGATCCGTGACCACCCATGACATCGAGAGCGCCCTCTATGCCTCGAAGATCATCTCCTACGCCCAGGGCTTCCGATTGATGCGCGCAGCGTCGGAGGAGCACGCCTGGGATCTCGACCTGGGGACGATCGCATCGATCTGGCGGGCGGGCTGCATCATCCGGGCCGACTTCCTCGAGGACATCACTGCCGCCTATGTGCGGACGCCAGACCTACCCGACATGATCGAGGACGGTTTCTTCGCAGGCGCCCTCGGCGAGGCCGAGACATCCTGGCGCAGGGCTGTAGCCGGGGCGGTGGCGGCGGGGATACCGGCACCCGCCTATTCGAGCGCCCTCGCCTACTTCGATGCGATGAGATCGGAGCGTCTCCCCGCCAACCTGATCCAGGCGCAGCGCGACTTCTTCGGCGCCCACACCTTCGAGCGGGTCGACCGTCCCCGTGGTGAGTTCTTTCATCACGAGTGGATCGGCTGAAGCGGCATCAGTCGACAGCGGTCTCAGCCGAGGTCTGCCGGCAAGCGGGCGCGGCTGCCCCGGCCGACCGGCGTCTGTTCGGCCGAGACTGGCCAATTGCGAACCCTTGAAGCGTCGCATGCTTAGGGTTGGTCTCGGCCGAAGTCGGCCAGCTATCAAAGAGGCGGTGTGCCGGGGATCTCGATCCGCTCCCCGACCTGATAGGACGGGTCGGCGGCATCAGCCTCTTCCACGTGCTGACGGCGAATCCCCATCGTGAACAGGATGGCGTCGAGGTAGGGGACCGAGATAGCGGTATCGGCCCGTTCCCGCACCACCGGCCTGGCGTTGAACGCGATGCCGAGACCGGCGGCAGCCAGCATCTCCAGATCGTTGGCTCCATCCCCGACCGCGACCACCTGCGAGAGCGGGATTCCCTCTGCCTCCGCAATCGACCTGAGGAACGACGCCTTCTTCGGGCCGTCCACGAACTCTCCCACCAGGTCGCCGGTGAGCGCCCCGTCGACCATCTCCAGTGTGTTCGAAAGCGAGTAGTCGATGCCCAGGTCGGCGGCGAGGACATCGGTGAAGCGGGTGAAGCCGGCCGAGACGATGGCGGTGACCATGCCCAGTCGTTTCAGGGTGCGGATGAAGGTGCGGGCGCCACTGGTCAGTGTGATGTTCTCGTGTACCCGGGTGATCGCCGTCTGATCCAGCCCCTTGAGCAGGCTGACCCGCTCTCGGAGAGCCGCTTCGAAGTCGATCTCCCCGTTCAGCGCCTGACGGGTCAGGTCGGCCACCTGCTCCTCGACCCCAGCCTCTCGGGCGAGCAGGTTGATCACCTCGTCCTGGATCAACGTCGAATCGACGTCCATCACCACCATTCGCTTGGCCCGTCGCTCCAGACCCTCTCGTTGAATGGCCACGTCGATCGGCCGGTCGGCGGCGGCACGAACCAGGTTCTCCCGCACCTTGTCGAGATCGCCGTTGCTCACCATGAGCTCGTAGCTGACGACCGGGTAGCGGGACAGTCGGAAGATGCGATCGATGTTGCCCCCGCCATCGGCGATCGCCGAGGCAACCGCGCCGAAGTCCTCCGGCCCCACCCGCATGCCGATCACGGTCACCACAGAAAGGGGACGCGTTGGAGTGGGTGTGTCGTCGACTACCTCGAACTCGACATGCAGCCCTCGCTCCCAGCCAAAGAAGAGCACGTCACGAATGGTGGCTTTCTCCCCGGCAACCCCGATCAGGACGTTGAGCGTCAGCCGACGGCGAACCACGATCTGCTCGACGTCATAGATCTCGACGTCGGCATCGGAGAGGACCTTCATGAGCCCGGCCGAGATCCCCGGCCCATCGGGGCCGTTGATCGAGATCAGGACGGTGGAGCGATCGCGCACAGGCTCAGGGTAAGCGGTGCGGGTGTCTGTTCAATGTCAGTCCGCGTTGGGGCGATCCTGACCTGGTCGGTACCATCGAGACAACCGTTACCGAAGGGGCCCAATTGTCCGACAACCCGTTTCGCCTGCCCCGGAATGTGATTCCGGTCCACTACGAACTCCACCTCGAGCCCGACCTCGACACATTCACCTTCCAGGGCCAGGTGTCGATCCGGGTCGGTGTGACCGAACCGCTCGACCGAATCGTCCTCAACTCTGCAGAGATAGAGATGACGTCGGTTGTCCTCGGGGGCGAGGGCACCGAGACGGCGATCATGAACATCGAGCACGACGACGAGTTCGACCGGGCGACCCTGACCCTCGCCGAGCGGGTCACACCCGGCACCTACAGCCTGGACGTCGTCTACTCGGGGATCATCAACGACCAGCTTCGCGGTCTCTATCGATCGATCTACCGCGACGGGGACGGGAATGAGCACGTGATTGCCACCTCACAGTGCCAGGCCACCGATGCCCGTCGGGTCTTCCCCTGTTGGGACGAGCCGGACCTGAAAGCAACCTTCAAGACCACGATGACCGTCGCCGACGGTCTGGAGGCCTACTCCAACGGTCCGGAGCTGAACCGCACCCGGCTTGAGGACGGGCGGGTGAGATTCGAGTTCGCGCCGACCATGAAGATGTCGACCTACCTGCTCGCTTTCATCGTCGGGCCGTTCGAGGCAACCGAGCCGGCCGTGGTGCGCGGCGTGCCGATACGGGTCATCGTGCCCAAGGGCAACCTCCATCTCACCGAAGTGGCCCTGGAGAACGCCGCCTTCTGCTTCGAGTATCTGGCGGATTACTACGGGATCCCCTACCCCGAGAACAAGCTCGACCATATCGCGATACCCGACTTCGCCGCCGGGGCCATGGAAAACGTGGGACTGATCACCTATCGAGACGCCTACCTGATCCTGGATCGGGCCAAGGCGAGCCAGGGCGAGCTGCAGGCCTGCCTGGATGTGATCGGCCACGAGATCGCCCACCAGTGGTTCGGCAACCTGGTCACGATGAAATGGTGGGAGGGTGCCTGGCTCAACGAGGCGTTCGCCAGCTTCATGGAGTTGAAGGCGACCGATGCCATGAAGCCCGAGTGGAAGCGCTGGCTGGCGTTCAACAACCTGGAGATCCCCTGGGCGATGGGCACCGACCAATTGGCCACGACCCGGCCGATCGAGTTCGAGGTGAACTCCCCTGCCGAGGTGGACGAGATGTTCGACGCCATCACCTATGGCAAGGGCTCGGCCGTCCTGCGGATGATCGAGCAATTCATCGGCGAGGAGGAGTTCCGCACCGGAGTGGGCAACTACCTGCGCAAGCACGAGTACGCCAACACGGTGACCAGCGATCTGTGGGAGGGTCTGGACGGGGCGTCGGACTGGCCGGTCGGGGAGATCATGGACACATGGGTGTATCAAAGGGGCTTCCCCCAGATCGATGTCAGAGTGGTGCCCGAAGGGATACAGCTGGCCCAGCGCAGGTATTTCGCCATCCCGGATGAGACGGACAGCACCATCTGGGACGTCCCGATCCAGTTGCGGGGCATCGTCGGTAGCAAGCCTTTTGCGCAAAAGGTGCTCCTCACCGAGGACGAGATGACAGTCCCGATCGAGGGTCAGGTGGAGTACGTGGTGGCCAACGCCGGCGGGCACGGGTTCTACCGGACCCGCTATGCCGAGGACCTGTTCGCCGGGCTACTGCGCCATCTCGACACCCTCGACGACATCGAGCGCTACTGCCTCGTGTCTGACACCTGGGCAATGGTCCGCTCGGCGCAGCTGCCGGCATCGGACTTCCTCGACCTCGTCGGTAACTTCGGCGAGGAGACCGAGCATGCCATCTGGTCGATAGTCGTCGGCGGGCTCCGGTCCCTGGAGCATCACGCCCTCGAGGAGGAGACAAGGCTCGCCTTCGAGGAGTATGTCCGCAAGCTGCTCGGACCGGCCATGGCAAGACTCGGCTGGGAGGGATCCGACGACGAGACCGACCTGACCCGGAAATTGCGTGGAGACCTGATCGCCGCAATGGGCAATCTCGGCAACGACGCCGGGACGGTCGCCAAGGCCCGGGAAGTGGCCATAGAGGTCATCGAAGGCGCCGAGTTCGACCCGGAGGTGTGCACTGCGGCATTGGCCGTCTACTCACATCACGGTGGGTCCGAGGAGTACGAGACCCTCTGGTCGGCCTACCAGAAGACACCTGCGCCGACAGAAAAGGTCCGCTATCTGCGTTCAGTGGCCGGAGTCCAGGTGGAGGAGCTCGCTGTGGCGACGATGGACAAGATCGTCGAGGGCGATATACGGACTCAGGACGGCTTCTGGGTGTTCGCCCGACTGCTGGGCGGCGATTCCGGGCCTTCGGTATGGCGGAGTGCCCGCACCCGCTGGGACCAGGTTCTCGAGGCGATGCCCGGGATGACAAGGCGCAGGGTGGTGGAAGGGCTGCCCGCCCTGTCACAACCCGAGGTGGCGACAGACGTCAAGGGGTTCTTCGCAGAGCACCCGATCCCGGAGGCGGCCCGTTTCCTCACCCAGAACCTCGAGCTCCTCGACGCCAACGTCTTGCTACGGGAGCGGGAGACCCCGGTGGTCCGGGAGTACTTCGCGAAATAGATGAGCGGCCCCCATCGGGGGGCCGCTCATCTCTACCAGGACGTCCTACGAGGGACGTAGAACGCAATTACTTCAGCTCGACGGTGGCTCCTGCTGCCTCGAGGACTTCCTTGGCCTTGTCGGCGACTTCCTTCTCGACTGCCTCCAGCACGTTGGCCGGGGCCCCGTCGACGAGATCCTTGGCCTCTTTGAGACCGAGGCTGGTGAGCCCACGGACTTCCTTGATGACCTGGATCTTCTGGGCGCCGGAGGAGACGAGCACGACATCGAACTCGTCCTTCTCCTCGGCGGCCGCGGCAGCGCCACCGTCACCACCGGCAGCGGGGGCGGCAGCCACCGCCATCGGTGCGGCAGCGGTCACTTCGAACTTCTCCTCGAAAGCGTCGAGGAACTCCTTCAGCTCGAGGACGGTCATGCCCTCGAATACCGTGATCAGCTCATCGGTGTTGAGCTTGGCTTTGGCGGCCATTTCACTCCTCCTCGGCCGATGCGGCCGTGTCGGTCTCGGCGGGCTCGTCGGGGAGGACTGTGACGGTCAGCCCGCCTTCCTCCTCGACGAAATCGCTCGACTGTTTCTTGTCCAGAAGCTGTTGGAACATCGATGCGGCACCACGATTGAAAGACGCAAACAGCCCGGCTGCCTGCATCAAGGGCGCCTTGGCTGCTCCGGCGATCTTCGCCAGAAGCACTTCGCGGGACTCGATCTCGGCGAGCCTGGAGACCTCCTCGGGGCTGAGGAGCTTCCCCGAGAGCACACCGGCCTTGAGCACGAAGACCTCATGGGACTTGGAAAAGTCCTT
>Ga0105106_10000036_pt1 | contig 69411 bp, 66 predicted proteins | sample PPLLaktember2015_5_FD_79109 | JGI IMG/M metagenome (GOLD analysis project Ga0105106, IMG submission 79109) | Freshwater sediment microbial communities from Prairie Pothole Lake near Jamestown, North Dakota, USA - PPLs Lake P8 Core (1) Depth... | ecosystem: Environmental > Aquatic > Freshwater >... | reverse complement strand
GGGAGCCCGATCGCCTCGTCCACGTCACGTGCCCACGTGAACTCGATCGACGGCGCCTCGGTGACGAGATCGCCATCGAGGCCCGCGCCTTCGCCCACCCACAGGATCGATCGGAAGCCTGCCATCGCTCACCCCGCGTTCCTCCCGGCCGAGGGAGCGGGTAGCAAGCGGCGTGCCGCCGGAGTCGCGACGTTTTTCGAGGGATTGCGCGCGATGAACGCCAGATCCGCGCAGCGGGCGGCTGCTCGGCGGACGAAACTGACGAACAGCCGGCGAAGGCCTCGCTGGCAGGCGAGCGTGCACACGCCCACCAGCGAGGCGCCCTTCCAGTCTCAGCCAGCGGGCTCGAGGTTCGCCGGGACGCACACCCAGACGCTCTCGAGGCCGATCACGAAGAGTCCCTGGTCATCGTAGATCGGCATGTCGAACGGGGAGAGCACGCTTCCGGCCGGGCAGCGAGCGCCGAAGCTCGTCGCGCCGGACGGCGCGAAGCGCCCCGACGGCACGAACTTCGTCTTCAGCTTCAGGGTCCGGATCGGATCGGTCGCGTGGTTCTTGTTGTAGTGGTCGGTGCACGCATCGACGCAGCCGGCGTCTTCGTCGGCGCAGTTCTCGACGCAGAGCCACCAGTCGTCGAGCGTGCCGGCCGCGAGCGCGCGGTTCTCGATGCCGAGCAGCAGCGCGGCAGCGAGGATCAGGCTCACGCGGGCCTTGCTCCAGGCAGTACGGGTCTTCGTCCTCATCGCATTCCTCCTCCTCGAGTGCGGACGCTCCATGCGTCCGTGCTCGTGGGTCGGAAGCGAGTGAGGTCGGGTTCAATCGGCGCGCGGGAGCGGCGCCGCTGTCTGTCGCCTGCGCCGTCAGCGTTTCCCGCCGAGGCGCCGATCGCTCACCTCCGCCTGGCGCCGGGCCCCGCGATCTCCATCGCACGCACGTACGCCGGTCGTTCCCCGATCCGCTTCACGTAGGACACGACGTTCGGCAGGTCTTCGATGCCACGTCCTCCGAAGAGCGGGAGCGAGGTCAGGTTGAACGTCACCATGATGTCGGCGCAGGTGAACTCAGGGCCCGCGAGGTACGGCACGTCGCCCAGTCGCTGGTCGAGGTACCTGTAGTACCCGTCCTCGCGACGCTTGATGAAGCCGCCCACCCGCGCCGCATCCGGTCCCGTCGCGCCCTGATGCGCGAGCTTCGCGAAGAAAATGCCCTGCACGTTGTTGTTGAAGTGCATCCAGTAGAGGTAGTCGAAGTAGTTCGGCTGGCTCGGCGCGACGGTCAGCTTCCCGCCGGCGTGGCGATGGCAGATGTGCTCGAGGATGGCGGCCGACTCCGTGAGCACGCGATCGCCGTCCTCGACCACGGGAGCCGTCGCAGCCGGATGGAGCGCGAGGTACTCCGGCGGCATCAACCCGTCCGCGCCGCGGTCGTACCACTTGAGCGCGTAGGGGAGGCCGAGCTCCTCCATCAGCCAGACGACGCGGTCGGATTGAGAAACGCCGAGGTGGTGGATCGTCAGCATCGAGGTCTCCGACGTGGGTTGGGAACGCAGAGACTAGAGTGCAGCCGGCGGCCGGGCACCCGTCGAGGCCCCCGGCTTTCCCGTCGAGATCTTCACGCCCGGCAGCTTCGTCCTGACGGGGGATCTCGCGGTGCCTGGTGCTGCCGACGCGGGCATCGCGGTATACGCAGCCGGAACACGCATCGACCTGAACGGGTTCAGCATCTCGAGCCTGACCACGTGCCCGGGGCTGCCGCCGACGTGCACACTCGCGGGCGCTGGCGTGGGCATCGCCGCCTCCGGAGCGAGCGACGTGAGCGTCCGCCACGGGCGCGTCCGCGGCTTCCGGGTGCATGGCGTGGAGCTGTTCGATTCGAGCCGGGTCGAGGAGATGACCGTCGAGAGCAACGGCCAGGGCGGCATCGTCTGCGACGAGGGGTGCGTCGTCGAGGACAGCATCGTGCGTCGGAACGGCGGCGGGGGCGTCGAGGCCGGTCTCGCGAGCCGGATCGCGCGCAACGTCGTGAGTCGAAACGCAGGCCCCGGCATCAGCGCTCCGCTGAGCACCGTTTCCGATCGCAACGCCGTCTCGCACAACGTCGGTACGAGCGTCGCCGGCGCTCGCTTCCGCCGCTTCTACGTGACGCAGAGCTCGGTGAACGGCGCGAACGCTCTCTCCGCGTGCGGGCCGGGCTTCCACATGGCGTCGCTGTGGGAGATCCACGAGCCGTCGTCGCTTCAATACGACGCGAGCCTGGGCGGCGGCGCGCCCGACCTGGGTCTCGGCGCGCCGAGCGACTACCTCGCCTGGGTGCGCACTGGCGCCAACACCCAGGACCCCGAGCCCGGCGCAAAGCACTGCAACCAGTGGACGACCGCGAGTGGTGGGTCGTCCGGCACCCTCGTCATGCTCACGGACAACTGGCTGGCCACCAACACGGCCACGTGGCCCTGGATCGCCACCGTCGAGCCGTGCAATTCGCTCCGTCCGGTCTGGTGCGTCGAGGATTGACGCCGACGATCAGGCCCGACGCGATCGACGCCCGCGAGCGACCGCTCCCCGCGCGTTGCCGCGACCACGCTGCCTCACCCCGAGGCTCGCCAGGCCGAGCGCGATCAGCGCGAAGGCACCGGGCTCGGGCACCGGCTCCGCGTAGAGGAAGTCGTCCATGACCACGACGTCGCTCCCGTCGATCACGTCGTTGGGTCCGAGGGCCGTGTTTCCGGTGACGATGCGCACACGCGCGATCTGCTCGCCCGCGTCGAAGGCCAGGCCGAGGAACGAGAACGTCGCGGCGCCGGGCGTGCTTGGGACCGTGTAGGCGCCGAGCGACACCTCCTCGGGCGAGAAGAACTCCATCGTCGTCGCGTTCGTGTCGACGTCGGAGAAGACGGCGCCGAACGCGGAGACGGTGGCGGCGGTGGCGCCGCCCGAGCCGGGAACGAAGAACGTGACGTCGGTCAGGTTGCTCTCGATCGGCGTGAAGAGCCGCAAGGCGCTGAAGGCGGCGAACGCCGTCCCGTAGGTCGCGTTGCCGAACTGGGTCGCCAGCGCGTCCGGGGCGCCCTGGATGAATCCGGTTCCCGGCGTCGTCATCAGGGCGCCTCGGGTGTCCTGGAATCCCGCGAACGGCGTGCCCGACACCGTCGGCGTCACCGCGCCTCCGCCATCCCAGTTGATCTCGCGACGACCGCTTGCGAGCGGCCCCGGCGCATTTCCATTGTTGGGATTCCCCAGCGCGGCGCGGAAGGCATCGACCGTCGGCTGGATGGCGCCGGCGTCGATCCCGCTTGCCGAGAACGTGACGGCGGTGGCCTGTGCGGAGGCCGGCAGCAGGACCCCCACGAGCCCGAGCGTGAGACCGAGGGAGCGGATCCGTCGCATCGTCATCACATCTTCTCCTTTCGGATTCGTCCGAGGGGAAGCGCGCGGCGAGATCGGGACGGTCGTGGGAACAGGATCGCGCCGGGCTCCCGTTCAGGAGGTGGTCGCGAGTCGTGGCTTGGTGGCAGCGGCGCCGTCCCGCGACGGGCGGCACGCGGCCTTCTGGCGAGCGCCGCCCGGGATGAGCCGGGCGCGAGCGCTGGATCAGGCGAGCCCGAGGAACGCGTACCGGTGCAGCTCGTCGCGGCTCCACAGCGCGAGGCCGGCGCGGCCGCCGACCGTGTCGATGGCGAGGACGGCGTCGGGATCTTCGAAGGAGATCCGTCCGGGCTCGCCGCCGCGAGCCAGGGCTTCGAGCAGCACGTCGTCCAGGAACCGCTCCTCCTGCTGCGCCGACATCCGCTGCTCGAAGCCGCGACGGTGCATCCGCACGTGGAAGCTGCGGCCGAGCAGGCGAGGCGCCCACGCCAGCGCGACCCGGCGGGCGAGCCCGTCGAACTCGTCCGGAGTGCGGAACACGAACGTCGCGCGCGCGGGACGCACGTGGGCGACTGCGGACTCTCCCGCGGGCAGCAGCGCGAGCAGGTCGGCGAGGAAGCGCTCGACGTCGTCGCATCGCATGACCAGCACGTCGTAGTAGCCGGTGCGGTGGACCGGTCCGAGCGCGGCGAGGAGCTTGCACGCAGCCGCGAAGCGGTCAGGGCGGGTCGTCGCGACCACGTTCCAGTCTTCCATCGCGCGGGGCTCCAGCGAGGCGTCCAGCGCAGACCACGACGCCCGTGGCCAGCGGCGGGCGGGTGCAGGCGGAGCGTAGGTCATCTCGCGGCGGCGTCCCGACGTCGGTGCGCGGGGAGGAAGCTCCTGGACCGGCGCACGAGGGTGCGCAGGCCCGAGGAACGAATAGTCTTCCCTCCATGCGCACCGCCGAGCGCGAGAAGAAGCGCGAGTGCCCACGTCGCCGGCGACCCGCGCCGAGGCTCCGACGTGACCACGTCCTCGGAGCGTCCGGCGGCGACACCCGCCGACGTCGATTCGCGCCACGTCGAGCGGGAAGTGCTCGCGGTGGTCGGCGCGCTGGTCGCGGAGCTCGGGGGCGCCCGGGCGCGCGCGCGCGTCGGGCTCGACGACGCCCTCGAGCGCGATCTCGGCCTCGGCAGCCTGGAGCGGGTCGAGCTCGTCGTGCGGCTGGAGCAGGCCTTCGGCGTACGTCTGCCGGACGCCGTGATGGCCACCGCGGTAACTCCGCGGGACGTGGTCGCCGCCCTGTCCTCGGGCGAGACGGCGGCGGTCGAAGGCGTCGCCGAGCGGGCCGAGCCCACGTTGCCCGGGCAAGCTGCCCCGGCGTCGACGCGCACGCTGGTCGAGGCGCTCCGCTGGCACGCCGAGCGGAGCCCCGAGCGCGTGCACATCTTCCTCCGCAACGACGACGGCACGGAGGAGCCGATCCGATACGGGCGGCTCTGGTCGCGCGCGAGCGCGATCGCGGCCGGGCTCGTCGAGCGACGCCTCGAGGTCGGCGAGCGGGTCGCGCTCATGCTCCGGACCGAGGCGGCATTCTTCGAGGCATTCTTCGGCGTGCTCCTCGCCGGCGGGGTCCCGGTTCCGATCTACCCGCCGCTGCGCCCGGATCAGATCGAAGACTACGCGCGCCGGCAGATCGGGATCCTCGGGAACGCGGAGGCGCGCTGGCTCGTGACGTTTCCGGAGGCGCAGCGCGTCGCGGGGCTGCTGCGCTCGCGGCTCGCGAACCTGAAGCAGGTCGTCACGACGGACGTGCTCTGCCTGGCGGGGGCTCCGCCGCCCGGCGTGCGGGCCGTGGCGTCCGATCCCGCGCTCATCCAGTACACCTCCGGCAGCACCGGCGAGCCGAAGGGCGTGATCCTCACGCACGCGAACCTGCTCGCGAACATCCGCGGGATCGCCGCCGCGATCGAGCTCGGTCCGCACGATGTCGGCGTGAGCTGGTTGCCGCTCTACCACGACATGGGTTTGATCGGCACGTGGCTCACGGCGCTCCATTTCGGTGTCCCGATCGCGATCCTGTCGCCGCTCGCCTTCCTGAGCCGTCCCGCGCGCTGGCTCTGGACGCTGCACGCGCACGGAGGCACGGTCTCGCCGGCGCCGAACTTCGCCTTCGAGCTCTGCGTGCGTCGGATCGACGACCGGGAGATCGAAGGGCTCGATCTCTCACGCTGGCGTCTCGCGCTGAACGGCTCCGAGCCCGTGAGCAGCGACACCATCGATCGCTTCACGCGCCGCTTCGCGCAGCACGGCTTCCGGCCCGAGGCGATGTGCCCGGTGTACGGCCTCGCGGAGTCGTCCGTCGCGCTGACGATCTCGCCGATGGGTCGCGGCCCCCGCGTGGACCGGATCGCGCGCGAGTCGTTCCAGGCGCGGCGCGAGGCAGCGCCGGCCGCGGCGGACGACCCGAACCCGCTCCGCTTCGTGGCCTGCGGCCGACCGATCCCTGCGCACGAGGTGCGGATCGTCGACGCCGCGGGCCGCGCGCTGCCCGATCGGATCGAGGGGCGGATCGAGTTCCGCGGCCCCTCCGTCACCGCGGGCTATTTCCGGCGTCCGGAAGCCACGCGCCAGGCGATGCACGACGATTGGATGGACTCGGGCGACCTCGGCTACTTCGCCGACGGCGAGCTCTTCGTCACCGGCCGCCGCAAGGACATGATCATCAAGGCGGGCCGGAACCTCTATCCGCAGGAGGTGGAAGAGGTGGTCGGTGAGATCGCCGACGTGCGGAAGGGCTGCGTCGCGGCGTTCGGCGTGCCGGATCCCGAGGCGGGCACGGAGCGCTTCGTCGTCGTCGCCGAGACCCGTGTCGAGGAGGGCCCGCGCCACGAGGTGCTGCGGTCCGCGGTCGTGGAGCGCGTCGTCGCGACGCTCGGCGTGCCGCCGGACGTGGTGGTGATCGCGCCGCCGCGGACGGTGCGGAAGACCTCGAGCGGCAAGATCCGACGCAGCGCCACGCGCGACGCATTCCTCGCGGGCACCCTTCTCACGGGCGCGAGACGCTCGGCCATCGGCCAGTGGGGGCGCCTGTGGCTCGCCGACGTAGTCGCCCGTCTGCGTGCCATCGCCGAGCTCTCGCTTCGCGCAGCGTATGCACTCTGGGTGGGCGTCGTCCTCGCATTCGGCGTGCTGCCGTTCTGGGTGTCGGTGCAGATCGCGCCGCGCGGGCGTCCCGCGGATCGGCTGGTGCGCGGGTTCTGCCGCGGCCTGCTCGCGCTCTGCGGCTGCCGGCTTCGGGTCGAGGGACGGGAGCGTCTCGCCGGCATCGGGCCCGCGGTGCTCGTCGCGAATCACGGGAGCTACCTGGACTCGGTCGCGTTGCTCGCTGCGCTGCCGCGCGACGCGTCGTTCCTCTTCGTCGCGAAGCGCGAGCTGCTCCACACGCCCGTGATCGCGACGATCCTCCGCAAGGTCGGCCACCTGACGGTCGAGCGGTTCGCGCTCTCGGAGAGCGTCGCCGACGCGGCGGCGGTGAGCGCGGCGTTGCGCTCCGGCGCCTCGCTGGTGGTGTTCCCGGAGGGGACGTTCCGGCGCACGCCGGGCCTGCTGCCCTTCCGCCTGGGCGCATTCAAGGCGGCGGTGGAGTCGGGGCGGCCCGTGGTGCCGATCGCGATCCACGGGACCCGGGAGATCCTGCCCGCGCAAGCCTGGATGCCGCGAAAGCACCCGGTGCGGATCCGCATCGGCGCGCCGATCCAGCCGAGCGGGGCGGGCTGGCCGGAGATGGTGAGGCTCCGCGACCTGGCCCGCGCTGCGATCGCACGGGAGCTCTGAGGGGCGGGCTCGTCGCGCGCGGCTGCGGCGTCAGCCGGCGGCGTCCCAGTAGGCGTCGATGCCCGCCTGGATCTCTGCGAGCAACGTCTCGTTGCGGGCGGGCTCGAAGAGATGGCGGAAGCGATCCTGGCGGCGCAGGTACTCCTCGACCGGTAGCCGCGGCCGCCGCACCTTCGTGTGGACCACGCGGTTCGTCGTTCGCTCCCACTCCTTCAAGGGCCAGGCGCCGGTCGCGACGGCGAGGTGGCCGATCTCGGGCATCTCGCTCGGCTCGAAGCCCCAGCCGGTCGGGCAGGGCGCGTGCACGAGCAGGAGGCGCGGGCCGCGCAGGCGCGCCGCCTTCTCGACCTTGCGCGCGAGGTCGAGCGGCTCCGCGCCCGACGCCGAGGCGACGTACGTCGGCCGGTTCGCGACCCAGAGCGCGAAGAGATCCTTCTTCCAGCCGCGGGCGCCCGCTGCGCCGACGTCGGTCGCCGTCCGGGCTCCGTGCGGCGTGGTGGCCGACGGCTGCTGTCCCGTGTTGGCGTAGCCTTCGTTGTCGTAGCAGACGTAGAGGAAGTCGAGCCCGCGGTCGATCGCCGCCGAGGTCGCCGAGAGGCCCATGCCCGCGCTCGAGCCGTCGCCGGCCAGCACGACCACCCGGAGATCGTCCTCGGCTTCCATCCGTCCCTTCGCGAGGAGCACGTCGAGCGCGTCGCGGACGCCCTGGGCGCCGGCTGGCGCGGACGCCATCGCGGTGTACAGCCAGGAGCCGCGGAAGGGCGTGAAGGGATAGGTCGAGAGCAGGGTCATGCAGCCCGCGGCGTTCACGAGCACGGTCTTCTCGCCGAGCACGTCGTAGATCAGCTGGAGCGCCTGGAGCCCGCCGCAGCCGGCGCACATCGCCGTGCCTCCGCCGAGGAGGTGCGTGGACGGCAGATCGCTCATGCGGCGGAACTGCGTCTCGCTCGTGCTCATGATGCGCTCTCCCCGGCGAGACTGCTGCGCTCGTCGTGGGCGATCGCCTGCAGCTTCCGGAGCTCGCGCAGCTCCTGCGCGGTGTAGAGCAGCCGTCGCGGCGGCGTGCGGCCTTCGCGTGCGGCGGCCAGCGCGACCCGCGCCATCTCGCGGAACTCCTCCAGGGCGACGCTGCGGCCGCCGAGCCCGCCGATGAAGCTCGCGAGCGTGCGCGGCGCGCCGTCCTGGCCGTAGAGCGCCGAGGCGAGCTCGGTGTGGAGCACGCCGCCCATTCCCATCGAGAGGTTCTGATCGATCACCGCCACCGCGGCCACGCCCTGGAGCGCGCGCGCGATGGCCGCGGCGGGATACGGACGCAGCAGGCGCGGCCGCACCAGGCCGACGCGCATTCCCGCCTCCCGCAGCCGGTCGACGGCGTCGCGCGCGCGTGTCGCGAGGGATCCGATCAGGAAGAACGCGACCTCGGCGTCCTCACAGCGGTACGCGTCGACGGCAGGCCAGCTCCGGGCGCATGCGTGCGCGAACGCAGCCGCGGCCTCGTCGTAGGCCCCGAGCGCGCCCTCGGCGGCGAGATGCGTCTCGTACCGGAAGTACGAGTACGGGCCGCCGCCCAGCACGGCGACCGCCTGGCTCACGGGATGGCTCGCGCGGAAGCGCACCGCGCCTGGATCGAAGGCGGGCAGGAAGCCGTCCACGGCCTCGGACTCCGGAATCATGACGGGCTCGCGCGTGAAGGAGAGATGGAAGCCGTCGAGGTTCACGATCACGGGCAGGCGGACGCGCGGATCCTCGCCCCAGCGGTAGGCCAGCAGCACGGAGTCGAGCACCTCCTGCGACGTCGCGCAGTGGATCTGGAGGAAGCCCGAGTCGCGTGCGGCGAGGACGTCCGTGTGGTCCGGCTCGAGGGTGAGGGGCGACGCGAGGCCGCGCGAGACGTTCACGAGCACGAAGGGCACGCGCCAGCCGGGCAGCGTGAAGAGCATCTCCATGGCGTGGAGCAGGCCCTGGCTCGAGGTGGCGGTGAAGACGCGGACGCCCGTCGCCGCCGCCGCGCCGGCCGCCGTCAGCATCGAGTGCTCGGACTCGAGCAGCACGAGGCGTGCGTCGAGGGAGCCCGCCTCGATCCAGCTGCTCAAGGCCTCGATGATCTCGGTCTGCGGCGTGATCGGGAACGCAGGGACGTAGTCGACCCGCGCGAGGCGCGCCCCCCACGCGGCGGCCGCGTTGCCGGTGACGAGACGGCGGCTCATCGCGCCGGCTCCTGTGCGCCCGATCGCGCGGGCGTCGCGTCGGCTTCGGCCTCCGCCACGGCCCGGATCGCGTGGGAGGGACAGACGGCGACGCAGACGAGGCAGCCCTTGCAGTGGTCGTAGTCGATCTGCGGGAAGCCCTGGGAGCCCGTGGAGATCGCGCCATCGGGACAGTGGCTCGAGCAGATCCACGTGCAGCGATGACACCGATCCTCGTCGAGCACGGGGCGCGTCGTGCGCCAGAGGCCGGTGCGGACCTCGACGCTCGTCCGCGCGGCGAAGATGTCGGGCGCCGACAAGCTCGGGCCTTCGACGGGCAGCTCCACCCAGTCCGGCGAGGGGAGCGCGCCGGCCTGCGGCGTCCCCCCTTCGACCACACAGCCGGCGTCGGGGCCCATGCGGTCGAAGGCGTCGAGCGCCGCCGCAACGGTCGCTTCGACCGCGCGCTCGCCGAGGGCCGCGGTCTCCTCGCGAATCGCGGCCTCGAGATTGGTGCGCGAGATGACGCCGACGAGGCGGGCTGCGGCCCCCGCGCACGCGCTGCCCGGTGGCGTCGCAGCCTCCGACCCGGCTGCCGGCAGGGTCACGACCGGCCCCTCGAGGCGCAGCCGCTCGCGCCAGGTCGCGGCGCTCTCGGCGCCGTGGACGAGCAGGACGGTCCGCGGCGCGAGGCCCTCGAGCACGCCGGCCGTCGAGACCGGGACGAGCGTCTCGTCGGCCACGATCACGAGGTCGGGCTCGCGGATCGGGCCGCGCTCGTGGATCGCTCCGTGGCTCGCCCGGACGTACGCGGAGATCGGCGCGCCGCGACGCTCCGCCCCGTAGCGCGGCGAGTCCTGCACCTCGAAGCCCTCCGCAAAGAAGGCGCTGCCGAGGGCGCGCGCGCCCAGCTTGATGCCTTGTCCGCCCCTGCCGTGGAACCGGATTCGATACACGGCGCCTCCGGAGCTGCGCTCAGAAGATCGACCAGCGACGCCACGCCATGGCGCGTCGCACACGCGCCTCGGCGAGGTCGAGCGCCGCGCGCCGCGGCACCACGCCGCGGCTCTTCGCGTCCGCGAGGACCTGCTCGACGTTCGCGCGGATGCGCTCCTCGATCGCCTGGAACGCCGCCGCGCGCGTCGCGCCGTGGTACTCCATGGCGGCGCAGATCACGCCGCCGGCGTTCGCGATGAAGTCCGGAACCGACACCACGTCGCGTTGGTGGAGGATGCGATCGGCCGCCTCCGTCACCGGGATGTTCGCGCCGGCGACGAGCGCGCGGGCCGCGAGGCGATGCGCGTTGTCCTCGCGGATCACGTCGGGACGCGCGGCGGGGATCCAGACCTCGCACGGGACGTCGACCAGCGCCGCGGGATCGATGCGGCGTCCCTTGGCGTGCTGCCCGACGCTTCGCCCCGCGCGCTTCTCGGCGACGAGGGCCGCCACGTCGAGCCCGCCCGGATCGTGCACGGCGCCGCGCGAGTCGGAGACGGCCACGAGCACGGCGCCCCGCGCGGCGAGCAGGCGAGCGGCGTGGAGGCCCACGGCGCCGAAGCCCTGCACCGCGAAGCGCGCGCCCGCGAGCGGAATCGCGAGCTGGCGTAGCACGGCCTCGGTGGCGTGGAGCAGGCCGAAGCCCGTCGCGCCGAGCTCGTCGAGCGGGATGCCGCCGAGCTCGGTCGGCAGCCCGACGGCGCGCCCGATCTCCCCGTGGACCCAGGCCATGCACGTCTCGTCGGTGCCCATGTCCGGGCCGAAGATGTAGTCGTCCGCCGAGCGCAGGGCGCAGGCCATGGCGCGCACGAGCTGCTCCTTGCGCTCGACGGGCATGCGCGGGTCGCCGACCACGATCGACTTCCCGCCGCCGTGCGCGAGGCCGGCCGCCGCGTTCTTCAGCGTCATCGCCCGCGCGAGCCGCGCGCACTCTTCCGTGGTCACGTCGGGCGCCATGCGCAGCCCACCGATCGCGGGCCCGCACGCCACGTTGTCGACCACCAGCGTCCCGCGCAGGCCGATCGAGGGCTCGTAGACGTGCACGATGCGTGCGGGGCCGAGCTCGTCCGCGAACCGATACGGATCGTCCACGCACGCTCCTCCTCGGGCTGGCCGTCGCTCCTCGTAACGCAACGTCCGTGCCGCCGCGCGACCTTCGAAACGCTCGCGGAGGCGTCGTCACGTCCCGAATCGGGCGGGCGCTGCGGCCGGACGCCGCAGCGCGAGGCGCCTCGTCCCGCCGTCGCGACGGCCCCTAGCGCGTCGGGCGGTCGCGCCGGCGTCGCCGCGCGAGGCTCGCAAGCCCCGCGGCGAGCAGCGTCGAGATCCCGGGCTCGGGGATGGCTCGGACGTTGTCGATGCCGAGGATCGCGACGATCGGCTCGCCGGGGAAGTCGTCGGCCGCGGCGTGGAAGATCCGGAGCACCGTCGCGCCGGCGAGCGCGGCGTCGACGCTCCCGACCTCCGGCAAGAGGTCGCCCGCCGTCACGGAGAACACCACCGAGGTCCAGCCGCCTCCGGAAGGCAGGAAGATCGGGTCTGCCGAGTACGCAGCTGCGGTGGGCGGGCCCGCGGCCGGGTTCTCGAAGAGCAGGCGGAGGAGGAGATCGGTGGCTCCCGGGTTGACGACGTCCATCGCGATGGACGTGACGCCCGCCGCGGGATAGTCCCCGCCCCACTGGACGGGGTTCAGGACGGTGAGCCGGCTCCCGGCGGCTCCACCTCCGACGGCGTAGACGCGCAGGAAGGCGTCGTCGGCTCCGGCGGGCCCGCCGGTCGCGACGACCTCGGGCGGCGCGGGATGGGGCGATCCCAGGACCGCCACGGTCCACCCCTCGGTCGTCCCATTCTCGAAGGTGTCGACCTGTCCGACGGTCACGGCCGCGGCGAGAGCCGGGTAGAGGAGACCGGCCAGGATCAGCAAAGCAGCGTGCGAGCACCACATCCGCATGGAGGACCTCCTCCGCAGAGGTGGCCGGCCCGCGCGAAAAGTGGCAGCGGCGGCGTGGCCGGGCTCGCGAGGGTGCGCTCCCGGTATCGTGGCGCGGCGCCTTGGCGCGCCCTCAGCGCCGGCGGCGCGCGGCGGCCGCGAGCGCCGCGAGCCCCGCGCCCACGAGCAGCGCCGTCCCCGGCTCCGGCACGTATTCGATGGTGAGCCGCTGGATCCCCGGGTCGCGGATGAAGGGCGGCTGCGCCACCGCGCCGCCGCTCCCGCCGTGGATCGTCGCGACGTCGTTCGGCAGGTTGGTGATCGCGCCGCCGATCGCGAAGTAGCTGCCCGCGGCGGAGGCGATGTCCGCGAGCGCAGCCGCGCTCAGGTTGAACACGAGCAGGTCGTCCGAGTTGCCGACGTCGGGATCCACGGCGAGGCCGCCGTAGCTCGCGCCCGAGCCGAGGTCGGCGTAGATCGTGAGGCCCTCGGCGTTCGTGCCCATCATCCCGAGCGGATGGTCCGCGAGCAACGTGGCCGGCGGCGTGGCGACGAGATCCACGTCGAAGAGGTCGTACTGGAAGACGTAGTCCGGGACGATCGAGCTCGCCGCGAAGCGCGTGAGCTCGAGGGTCGCGCCGGTCACGTTCTGTCCCGTGAGATCCAGACCGGACAGGTCGAAGACGAAGAAGTTGCGGAAGAGGTCGCCGCCGTTGTCGCCGACCAGGTAGTTGTCGTTCTGCAGCGTGTGCTGTCCGCGATCGGTGTACCAACCCTGGTTGTCCGTGTCGGCCAGGAGCGAGCCGTCCGAGGTCGAGAAGCTGGCGCTCGCGGCGAGCGCCGCTGGCGCCCCCACACCCACTGCGAGGACGAGGCCGAAGGCCACCGATACGGGTCGCAGCACTGAAGACATCTCTCTCCTCCTTTGCTTCCTCACGGGCGCCCGCCGCGGCTGCGCGGGGTGATGGCCCCGTTCCAGTCGCCGCCCCGGGTCTCGAAAAGGAGGTGGAGGTCAGGGCCTGCTTCGTGGCAGGGAACGCCCGATGCGCGCTCGAGGCCGTCGCATCGTGCGCCCCGGCGGCACCTCGCCCGGCGGCGCCGATCGCCATGTGCGGCACGGCTGCTACGGGCGCAGCGCGAACTGGACAACGCCCGCCCGCCGCTAGGCTCGCTGCGTGAACCGGAGCGCCCTCCCGCGACGTACGCTGCTTCTATACGGGCTGCCGAACCTCTCGTACTCCGTCGCCTCGCTGCCGCTCGCGCTCTTCATTCCGGCGTTCTACGCGGACGATCTCGGTCTGCCGCTGGCGGCGGTCGGCGGCGCGATCGCGGCGTCGCGGGTGCTCGACGTCGTGACCGACCCGCTGATCGGCGTGCTCTCCGACCGCACCCGCTCGCGCTTCGGCCGCCGCAAGCCGTGGATCGCCCTGGGCGCGCCGCTGCTCCTGCTCTCGACCTGGCTGCTCTTCGTGCCGGGCGTCCGCGGCGAGGTCTCGCTGAGCCATCTCTTCGTCTGGACCTCGCTGCTCTTCCTGGGCTTCACCCTCGTGGACCTCCCCTACAAGGCCTGGGGGGCCGAGCTCTCCGACGACTACGCCGAGCGCTCGCGGGTGACGGCGTTCCGGGAAGGCTTCGGCTTCGCGGGACAGATCGGCCTGCTCCTGCTCCTGCTCGTACTCGGGCGCGCCGGCATCGACGCGCCGGGGACGCAGCTCCGCGCGCTGGCCGTGGCGATCGTCGTGACCACGCCGCTCCTGCTCGCGGCTGCGCTCGCGTTCGTGCCCGAGCCGGCGCCACGCGTCGCGCGCGCGAAGGCCCTCGGCGCCTGGCGCGGCTTGGCGCTCGTCGCGCGCAATCCCGCGTTCGTGCGAATGATCGGCGCGGTGCTCTGCTTCGTGACGGGCGTCGTGATCCAGGGCACGCTGCACCGGCTGGTGCTGACGCACGCGATCGGTGCGGCCGACCTCTTCCCGCCGATGATCTTCCTCGAGAACGTGGCGACCCTCGCGGCGGTGCCGTTCTGGCTGCGCGTCTCCGATCGGATCGGCAAGCACCGCGCGGTGGCGCTCGCCGCGCTCTGGCTGGCGGTCTTCAGCCTGCCGCTGCCGCTCCTCGGCGCGGGGCAGGGCGCGTGGCTCGTGGCGCTGGTCGTGGTGCGCGGAAGCAGCTTCGCGTCGATCCTGTTCCTCGCGAACTCGATCGCGGCGGACGTCGTCGACCACGACGTGATCGCGAGCGGGCAGCAGCGCACCGGCCTCTTCTTCGCGGTCTGGGGCATGGTGATCAAGCTCGCGGTCGCGCTCGGCGTGCTGCTTGGCACCACGCTGCCCGCGGCGTTCGGCTTCGAGCCGTCGATGGTCGGGGAGGGAGCAGCCGATGGCAGCGCGCTGCTCGCGCTGCGCGTGGTCTACGGCTGGCTGCCCGCAGCGCTGATGGCGCTCGGCGCGCCCTTCCTCTGGCACTTTCCGATCACCCGCGCGACGCAGGAAGCGCTGCGCGCCGAGATCGCGGCGCGAGGGACGGGCGCCTAGGGCGCGTCGGATCGCTCGAGCGCGAGCCGCTCGCGGGCGGAGCGCCGGATCGAGAGCTCCTCGACCCGCTGCTCCGGCTGCGGCTCCGCAGTCGCGACCGCTTCGAGCACGCGCAGCGCCTCGGCCCGACGCTCCGGTGCGACGTCGAGCAGCGTCAGCGCGAACAGGTACCGGTTGCCGAGGTGCTGCGGCGCGATGGCGAGCGCACGCTCGCTCTCGGGCAACGCCTGCGCGCGATCGACCCAGCCCGAGAGCAGGGGAATCCGCGGCAGCGACGCGTGGAGGCGCGAGAGCAGGCGATGGGCGCCCCCGTCCTCGAAGCGCGGATCGAGCGCCACGACGGCGAGGGCGTCGTCGTGGACGCGATTCATCACGCCCTCGCGCACGGCGGCGAACACGCCATGGCGCTGGCTCCAGGCGCCCCATGCGATCGCGGCCCAGAAGTGCAGCGCCGCGGCATCGCGCGAGCTCGCGGAGGCGAGCAGGGTGCGGGCGGCGTCCGCCGTCGCGGTCGCGCGGTCGAGCAGGGCGCGCGCCTCTTCCGCGCTCGGGCTCGCGAAGTCCGCGGCGAAGTGGAGCGCGCGAACCAGCTTCCAGCGCGGCTCGAGGGCGTCGGGGGCCGCGGCGGCGGCCTCCGTGTAGGCGCGGATCGCCTGGTCGATCGGACCGGGCGCGGCGTCGCCGTCCCCGTCGTCGCCCTCGGCTCGCCGCGCCCAGGCGGCGTCGGCGCGGGCGAGGGCCTCGCGCGCGTCCTCGGCGAGGGCGCCGGCCGGCGCCAGGGCGCGTGCGGCCAGGGCGAGGGCGAGCAGCATCCGGGCCCGCAGGGCTCGTCGCATGGCCCGAGGATAACTGGCGCACCGGGCAGTCGAGTTGGAGCGCTGCGCCCGCTGAGCGCCGCGCGCGCCTCAGCGCGCCGCGCTCCAGCTCTCGCTGAAGGCGCCGCAGTCGAGCTTGCCGAGCGGCGGGGGCGCGTCGATCGGCGCGGCGAGCGCCACCGGGGTCTGACCCTCGAAGCGCTGGTCGAGCTTGCCGTCGAAGTTCGTGTCCTCGTCCTGGCGCACGATCGTGGCGCCGGACAGGGCCTGCACCACGTCGACCTTGCCGTCGCCGTTCGTGTCGGCCTGGAGCTCCACGCGCTGGCCGTCGCGCCAGATCTCGCGCTGGTCGGCGCGGCCCTTGCCCTTGGTGTCGAGCAGCACCTCGGTGACCTGGCCGTTCTCGACGCTCGCGCGGGCGTCGAGCTTGCCGTTGCCGTCGGTGTCGAGGCATTGCGCCGTGACGCTGCCGTCGGCGGCGAGGAAGAGCTTCTTGTCGGGCTTCGCGCCGCCCTGGCTCGCGACCTCCTGGGCCGTCGCGGCGCCGGCGCCGTCGTACTCGGTCACGCTCGAGGGCTGCCCTGCGGCGCCGATCACGGCGACGCGCACCACGCGGCCGCCTTCGAGGGTCTTGGTCGTGTCGAGCGTGCAGTCGCCGTCCGAGTCGGAGCGCTCCTCGCGCACGTTGCCGGCGCCGTCGAAGAGCGCCACCAGGTCGCGGCAGCCGCTGCCCTTGGTGTCGCGCTCCTGCCTCACGGGGGTTCCGTTCGCGTCGAAGGTGGTCCAGGTGTCGGCCTGGCCGTTGCCGTCCTGGTCGGCCTCCTGCACCTGCGTGCCGCCTTCGCCGACGGCGACGCGCTGGTCGATCACGCCGTCGAAGTTCGCGTCGGTCTCCTTGCGCACGACCTTGCCGCCCTCGTAGACGGTGATCTCGTCGGCCTTGCCGTCGCCGTTCGCGTCCTTCTCGCTGCGCACGAGCTGGCCGCTCTCGAGGATGCCGACGGTCTCGGTGCGGCCGTCGCCGTCGGTGTCGGCTTCGGTGCGCACGGGCGTGCCGGCGGCGTCGAAGACCGTCGTCACGTCGGGCGTGCCGTCGCCGTTCGAGTCCTCGCTCTGGCGCGCCTTGCGGCCAGCCTCGTACTCGACGATCACGTCCGGCTTCCCGTCGCCATTGGTGTCGGCCTCGGAGCGCACGGGCGCCTCGCCCTGGTGCTGCGTCACGAGCTCGAAGCGGCCGTCCTTGTCGGCGTCCTCCTCGACGCGCGCGAGCACGCCGTTCTCGTAGTGCTTCACCACGTCCGGGGCGCCGTCGCCGTTGGTGTCGAAGTCCTCGCGCTGGGGGCGGCCCTGGCCGTCGAAGGTGATGGTGACGTCGGGCTTGCCGTCGCCGTCGGAGTCGCGCTGCTGCGAGGCCTCCTTGCCCCCGGCGAAGGTGGTCACGGCGTCGAACGTGCCCTTGCCAGCGAGGTCGCGCTCCTCGCGCACCTTCTGGCCGTTCTCGTAGCTCGCGCGCAGGTCCATGCGGCCGTCGCCGTCGGTGTCGCGCTCCTCGCTCGTCACGTTGCCCGCGGAGTCGAGCGTCGCGTTGCGGTCGATCTTGCCGTCGCCGGTCGTGTCCTCGGAGAGGCGCGCCGGCTGGCCGTTCTCGAACTCGACCACGCGATCCGGCTTCTCGTCGCCGTTCTCGTCCTCCTCGAGCTTCAGCGTCGTTCCGGCGGCGTCGTTCGTGCGCCAGGAGTCGGCGCGGCCGTCGCCGTTCCGGTCCTTCAGCACGCGGGCTTCCTTGCCGCTCGCGGGGTCGAGGGTCACCCAGGCGTCGACGCGGCCGTCGTGATCCGAGTCCTGCTCCTGCTTCTCCATGCGACCGCCGGGCTCGAAGAAGTTCCAGAGGTCGGTGCGGCCGTCGCCGTTCTCGTCGAGCTCCACCCGCACGAGCCTTCCGTCGCCGTAGACCTCGGTGCGCGCGGGCGTCCTGCCGTCCTTCCCGACCGCGGAGCGGCTCACGAGCTTGCCGGCCTGGTAGCTCGCGGTGGTCTCGAGGCTGCCGTCGTAGTCGGCGTCGAGCTGCTCGCTCGCGACCTCCTCGTTGGCGTCGAATTCGTAGATCGCGTCGGGCTTGCCGTCGCCGTTGCGGTCCTCGGTCTGGCGCCGCTTCTTGCCGCCCGCGAGCTCGAGCACGGTGTCGGGCTTGCCGTCGCCGTTGGTGTCGGCCTCGCGGCGCACGGCCTCGCCGCCGGCGAAGGTGGTCACGGCGTCGGGCTTGCCGTCGCCGTTCGTGTCCTCCTCCTCGCGGGCCTTCTCGCCGCTCTCGTAGGTGCGGACGAGCTCGGGCCGGCCGTCGCCGTTCTGGTCCACCTCGTCGCGCTCGCGCGTCCCGCTCGCGTCGAAGATCGCCAGGAACTCGGGTCGGCCGTCGCCGTCCTCGTCGCGCTGCTGCCGGCGCTCCTTCCCGTTCTCGAAGCTCGAGATCGTGTCCACGCGGCCGTCGCCGTTGGTGTCGGCCTCGCGCTTCACGATCAGGTCGCCGTCGTAGGTGGTGACGAGCTCGGGCGTGCCGCGGCCCTTCGGATCTTCCTCGACCCGGACCTTCTTCCCGTTCTGGTAGACGATGGTGACGTCCATGCGCCCGTCGCCATTCGTGTCCTGCACCTCGCCGGTCTTCTGGCCGCCGGGACCGAACTCGGCGCGCAGGTCGGGGGTGCCGTTCCCGTCGCGGTCTTCCTCGACGACCGAGGGCTCGCCGCCCGCGTACGTCACCCACTGGTCGATGCGGCCGTCGCCGTTGCCGTCGCTCTCCTGCTTCGACGGCTGTCCGCCGGCGTAGGTGAGCGTCGCCTCGAACTTGCCGTCGCCGTCCTTGTCCTCGCGCTGCAGGACGGGCTGGCCGCCCGAGAGCTCGACGACCTGGTCCACGCGGCCGTCGCCGTTCGTGTCGCGCTCCTGCTTCGCGGCCTGGCCGGCGCCGTCGAAGGTGATGAAGGTGTCCATGCGGCCGTCGCCGTTGCCGTCGCTCTCCGCGCGCTCGGGCTGACCCTCCTTGTAGAAGACGATCTCGTCGTAGACGCCGTCGCCGTTCGCGTCGGTCTGCTTCTTCGCGAGCCGCTCCTGGTCGTCGTACTCGAGCAGCACGGGCTTGCCCTGCGCCGCAGCGGGCGGCGCCGGAGCTGCGAGGACGGCGAGGGCGCAAGCGGCGCGCGCGGCGCCGCGCCCGAGGCGCGGGAGCGTTCGGGTCATCCGCCGGCCGGGTTGCGGAACGTCCCGCTGACGGGGGTCTGGGCGAGGCAGCGCGCTGCCGCGGGGAGCGGCGGGAAGGGCGACGACGCCCGCAGCGCCTCGGCCGCGCTCTGGGCGAGGCGCGCGTCGCCGGCACCGACCGCCTCGATGCGCGACACGGAGCCGCCGGCGTCGATCGTGAACTTGAGCTGCACGCTCGACGAAGACGGCACGCCGTCGGGCAGCACCCAGCGCGCGTACATCCGATCCTTTACCTGCGCGATGTAGCTCTGCACCTCGGGCCGCTGGTTGCATTCGACGCCACCACCGCCGCCGGAGCCGTCGTCGCCACCCGTGCCGCGCATCATGCTCTCACCCACGCGCGTGTTCACGCTCGCGACGCGCGCTCCGTCCGGCGAGCCCACGACGTCGCGATTCGACGCGATGCCCTCGCGCACCGACGAGCCCGTGGGAAGGTTCGCGACGGTGCCGGTGCCGACCGTGCTGCCGGTCGTGATCTGGCGGGGCCCGGCCGAGGCGCCGCCGGGCAGGGTGGGATCGGTCGGCCCGCGCAGCGCCGGCGCAGACGCCGTGCCGAGATCGACCTTCGACGCCGTGGCCGAGGCGACGGAGGTGACGGGCGAGACGTGCTCGACGCTGACCGCGCTGCGCGAGATTTCGCGCGGCGCAACCACGCTTCCCGTGTCGTCGAGCTTCAGCCGCTCGGCCTGGACCGTGGGCGCGGCCTTCGCGATCACGCGGGGGTTCACGACGTTCGGCGCGACAGCCTGGGCCTGGGGCGCGAAGTCGACGGAGCGTCGCTCGGCGAGCGCCTTCGGCGCGGGCGCCGGCTTCGGCTTCGGCACCGGCACGGGCTCCACCTTCGCGACCGGGGTCGGCTGCTCGACCTTCGGCGCCTCGATCCTGGGCTTCGGCGGCGGAGGAGGCGGCGGCTCCTCCTTCAGGATCTGCACCGGGATCGGCGGCTCCTCGGGGACCACCGTGCTCGTCAGGTACCAGGCGACCAGGCCGAGGGCGGCGCCGTGGATCAGGATCGCCGCCAGGGTGCTCGCGCCGCGCGTGCCGGCGCCGGCCGGGGCGGCTTCGGCGGCGTGGCCGGGGAAGGTCCCGCGCGGCGCGCCGCCGATGCGCTCGGCTCGCCCCAGGCGAAGCCGCCCGAGCGGCGAGACGCGCGGGGCGCGCCGGCGAGGGCGCAAGGGCAGGGCAGGCGCGCTCATCGCGCCTCCTTGGACGGGCCTTCGTCGGCCGCATTCGAAACCGCGGGATTCAAGCGAGCTTCCCACCCCTCGTTGCGCCCCGGGCCGCGCGCCTCGTTGCGCCCCGGGCCGCGGGCTTCGTCGCGCGCCTCGTGGCGCGCGACGCGGCACGCCCCATCGGCGCTCGAGCCGCTCGCGAGACGCTCTCGTGATGAGGGGTGATCGTGCAGACGAGCAGCACCCCGGCCTGCGCGGCGTCCATCGATGCCACGTCCCGTTCGCCGACCCCCAGCCGCATCGGATCGTATGAAAGGCCGGCGCGGGGTGTCAACGCGAGCGGCCGGGAGCTGCAGGCGCGACGCGTCATCCCGGCGAGCCGCTCGCGTCGCTGCCAACGGCTCGCCGGCGGTCGATTCCTGCTAACGTGCCCCGACCGCGCGCGATCTGGCGGACCCCGGCGCGAACGAACGAGGTGAAGCGTTGGAACCGGCAACGGCACAGACGGTCGGCGACGCCGCCGCACCGACGACGACTGCGGCTCCGGATGCAGCAGCGGCAGCGGCCGCCGCGGCAGGCGTGACCGCGGACCCGACCCTGGGCACCACCACGGAAACGGCGGTCCAGCCCCTCGACTCCGGCAACCTGCTGCGCCTGCTCGATCAGGGCGGTCTCACGGTCTACCCGCTGGCGCTCGGCTCGGTGCTCGCGGTTGCGATCGTGATCGAGCGCATCTGGCGCTTCCGCGGCCTCGAGCGCACGACGCGCGATCTCACCCGGCGCGTGGTCGACCACCTCGCGAAGCGCGACTTCGCCGGCGCTCGCGCCCTGTGCGAGAACGCGAAGACCCCGGTCGGGCCGATCTTCCTCGAGGGCCTGCGCTGGCAGGACATCGCGCTCGAGGATCTCGAGCGCGTGCTCGCGACGTCGCGGGCGGAGGCGACGAACGAGCTCAAGCGCGGGCTCTGGGTGATCGGCACGATCGGATCGCTCGCGCCGTTCATCGGTCTCTTCGGCACCGTGGTCGGCATCATCCGCTCGTTCCACGACATGGCGGTCCACGGCTCGGGCGGCTTCGCGATCGTGGCATCCGGCATCTCCGAGGCGCTCGTCGCCACGGGCGCCGGCCTGCTCGTCGCGATCATCGCGCTCGCCTTCTACAACTACCTGCAGGTGCGCGTGGGCTCGATCGCCCAGACCTTCGCGCGCTCGTGCGAGCGCTTCGTGCAGGCGCTGCTCTACGTCGAGTCGGGTGCGGAGGGCACGGGCGCGCCGAAGGCGGAGCGCGGCGGAGAGGTGCGGCATGGCCATCCACTCCCTGCCTAGCGCCGGCGAGGAAGTCGGCGACGACATCGTCGCCGAGATCAACATCACGCCGCTGACCGACATCTTCCTGGTGCTGCTGATCATCTTCATGGTCACCACGTCGGTGATCAGCGCGCAGGGGAAGGATGTCGACCTGCCGAGCTCGGCGGTCGCCTCGGCGACGCCGAGCGGCGTCAACGTCACCGTCACGGCAGAGGGCGAGATCCAGGTCGAAGACCAGATCGTGCAGGAGGCCGCCCTCGAGACGACGCTCAAGGCCGCCCTCGAGCGCAGCAAGGACAAGATCGTGGTGCTGCGCGGCGACCGGAAGGTGCTGCTCGGCGAGGCGGTGAACATCCTCGACATCGCGCAGAAGGCCGGAGCCACGGGCATTGCGCTCGCCACGAAGCCGCCGGGCCCCGGCGAGAACTGACGCGCCGTCCGGCCGGGAGGCGCCGGTGCGACGTCGTCGCCGAGCCGGAGCGCGCGCTAGACGAACTTTCCCGGGACGGCGCAGAGGGCGGCCCAGGCGCCGAACACGAACCCGCCGATGATGGTGACGCCCAGGGGCGCCTCCGGGAAGATCAGGCTCGCGAGCACCGGGCCCACCACGAGGAAGGCGGCCATCACGCCGTAGGCGAAGGGGTGGTCGCGCACCTCGCCGACGACCTTCTGGACCACGCCGCGCGGTCGGGAGTCCGTGCTTTCCAAGGAGCCCTCCTCGCCGCGGATCCGAGCGCGCAGCGGTGTTCCGATGCCGCGAAAGTAGCCGCCGCCGGAGCGCGCCGCCCTCGCTCAGCCGCTCCGCGTCCGCAGCCAGGCGAGGGCGCTCGCGATCAGCAGCAGCTCGGGCACGAGGAGCCCGACGCCGTAGAGCATTCCGAGCGTCTGCTGCGGCGTCAGCGGATCCTGGTCGGGCGTGATGGTCTTCGGACGCAGCGTGATCTTGCGCTCGTCCTGCGTCACCCAGTGCACGGCATTCAGCAGCAGGTCGAGGTTGTAGAGCGCGCGCAGGTACTGGTTCGTCGCGAAGTCGGAGTCGCCGAAGACGACGATGCGCACCTCGCCCTCGGGCCGCGGGTAGGCCCCGGCCGCGGCGAGCGCATAGCGCTGCTCCACGCGTTCGGCGGGCGGCGTCGGGCGCAGGCGTGCGAGCACTCCCTTGGGATCGGGATCGAGCCAGGCGTTGCGCCCCGTGAACGCGAGGCTCGCGAGCGCGTCGCCCGGCGCGGGCTTGCGCTCCGCGGAGACCGGACGCGCGCGCAGGAAGAACGTCATCGTGCGCTCGTCGAGCCCCTGGGTGATGGGATGCCGCGCGTAGGCCCGCAGCACGGGGTTCAGCCCCGGCGCTCCACCTTCGATCGGACCGACGTCCGGGTCCACCACGACCCCGTCCGGCAGCGCGAAGCCGTAGGACCCGAGCAGCGGCTCGAGCCCGCTCGCGCCGCCCGGCTCGAGCAGCGCGACGAGCCGGCCGCCCCGCGCGAGGTAGTGGCGGATCGCCTCCACACCCGCCGGCGGCAGCGCGCGCTGGGGACCGATCACGAGCAGTGCGGCGGCGTCGTCCGGCACCTGCGGGGCGGCGGCGAGCACGATCTCGCGCAGGTCGTAGCCCTCGCTCTGCAGCGCCTCCGCGAGGCCCGAGAAGCCGAAGGGCTCGCCGCTCGCGAGATCGCCCTCGCCCTCGCCGATCGCCGCGTAGAGCGTGCGGCGCGGCCCACCCTGGAGGCTGCGGATGCCGTCGAGCAGCGCGCCCTCCGTCGCCCGCGGCACCAGCGCGAAGCGGCCGTGATACTCGAGCACGACGGCGTTCGCGGTCGAGATGTCGAAGCGCTCGAGCTCCTCCTCGGCCTCCTCCGCGAAGCGCGAGCGCACTTCGACGGGGCCGGCGTCCGCGAGGCTCTCGAGCAGCAGGCGCACGCGCCGCGTACGCGGATCGCCGCGGTCGTGATAGAGCGTCGCGACGAGGGGCTGGTCGAGCCGCGCGAGCGCCTCCTGCGTCGCGGGCGCGAGGGCGAAGCGCCCGTCCGCGGTCCAGTCGAGGCGCGCGCCTGTCGACGAGACGGCGCGCTCGAGGCCGATCGCCCCGGCGAGCGCGATCCCCACCCAGAGCAGGCGCGGCAGCAGGAGCCGCCGCGCGGCCGCGGTGCCGGCACCGCGCCAGCGGCGGAGCTGGAGCACGCCGGCAGCGAGCAGGGCCGTGGCGCCGAGCCCGAGGTGGATCCAGGTGAAGGCGCCGAGCTCGCCCGTCGCGTAGCGCGCGCCGAGGCCGAAGAGCAGCAGGATCAGTCCGGTGAGGCCGAGCTCGCGCATCAGCGCACCTTCCCGAGGTCGAGGGCGAGCCGCGCGAGCGCGACCGAGACTGCGATCACCCCGGCGAAGTAGGCGAGGTCGCCGAACGACACGATGCCCTCGGCGAAGCCCGCGAAGCGGGGCTGGAGCGAGATCGCGTCGAGGGCGCGGGCGACGCGGTCGCTCACGAAGGGGTTCAGCCAGCCGAGGTCGTAGAGCGTGAAGGCGGCTGCGTACGCCGAGACTGCCGCCACGAGCTGGTTGCGGCTGAAGGCGGAGCAGGCGAGGCCGATCGCGCCGAGCGCGAGGCCGATCGCGAGCAGGCCCACGTACACCGCGGCGAGATGCCGCCAGCCGAGCCCCGAGCGCAGCACCGAGGTCGCCGGGTAGATCAGCGCCACGCCGAGCAGCAGCGCGAGGAAGAAGCCGGTCGCCAGGAACTTCGCGGCGACGATCTGGGCCGGCGAGAGGCGGCTCGTGAGCAGGAGCTCGTCGGTGCCGCGCGCGCGCTCCTCGGCGAAGACGCGCATCGTGACGAGGGGCACGAGCCCGATCAGGGTCACCGAGAGCTGCTCCATGAGCGGAAGGAAGACCTGGTCCTGGAGGCTCACGCGCTCGGGAAGCGTGCCGAGCTCGAAGCCGCCCGTCGCGTTGCTGGTGTAGACGAAGAGGATCTGGTTGAAGACGCGCAGGTGGTCGAAGAAGAGGAGCGCCGTGATCAGCCCGACCAGCGCGAGCGTGAGATACGCCATCGGCGCGCCGAAGAGCACGAGCAGCTCCTTGCGCAGGAGCGCGCCCAACACGATGAGGCGCCGTCTCATCGTCCGGTCTCCGGCGCCGGCGCATGGTGGAAGAGCGTGAGCGGATCGCCCGCGCCGAGCACATCTTCCGTGGCGCCGAGCGCGACCAGCCGGCCTTCGCGCAGCACGCCGACGCGGTCGGCGAGGGCGCGCGCCTCGGCGAGATCGTGCGTGCAGAGGAGCAGGGTGCGTCGGCCGCGCAGCGCGTTCAGCGTCTCGCGCACCTCGTGGCGCTGGAGCGGATCGAGTCCGCTCGAGGGCTCGTCGGCGATCAGGAGCGGCGGGTCGTGCAGGAACGCCTGCGCCAGGGACACGCGCTGCTGGTAGCCCTTCGACAGGTTGCCGACGCGGCGCCCCGCGACGCTCGCGAGATCGAAGCGCGCGACCGCCCGCTCGACCGCCGCCTCGCGCGCGGCGCCCGCGAGGCCGCGGATCCCGGCGGCGAAGCGCAGGAACGCGCGCACGCCGAGGTCGGGATAGAGGCGCGAGGTCTCCATCACGTAACCGATGCGCGCGTGGACGGCCTCGGGCTCGCGCACCGGCGAGAGACCGTCCACGAAGACCTCGCCCGCGCTCGGCAGCAGGAAGCCCGTGACGAGGCGGATGAAGGTGGTCTTGCCCGCGCCGTTCGCGCCGAGCAGCGCGAGCGTCTCGCCGGGTGCGATCGTGAGCGAGACGGCGTCGAGGGCCGTGCGCTCGCCGAAGCGACGCGTGAGGTCGCGCGCTTCGACCCGCGCGCCGGTCGGCGCCGTCGCACGCCGGGCGTCGGACGCCTCCTGCTGCATTCCGCTCGCTCCCACGCCGCCACCGCCTTGCCCGTCACCGGGCCGCTTCGTATCGTCGCCGCCATGGATCAGCGACGTCCCGCCTTCTCGTCCTGCGCACGCTGCCGCGGGTCGCTCCTGCTCGACGCCGTGCACGAGCGCGGCGTCTGGTACTGCAGCCCGTCCTGCGCCGAAGGCCGTCCGCCCCTCTCGACGGATCCGCCCGCCGTGCCCGAGCCGTGGCTCTACAACCGCCCGCGCCGCTACTTCGGCCGCCGCGCCCCGAAGGAGCTGCGGCGCACCGAGAGCCCCTCCTAGAGACGCTCGAGCGCCTCGAAATAATCCGGCCAGGTCTTCGCCACGCAGCCCGGATCGCGGATCGCGATCCCGGGCACCCGGAGCCCGGCGAGGGCGAAGGCCATCGCCATGCGATGATCCTCGTAGGTGTCGATCTCCGCAGCCCGCAGCGGGCCGGGGTCGATCGCGAGCCAGTCGGGCCCGGATTCGGCGTGGGCGCCGAGCTTCGCGAGCTCGCGCTCGAGGGCGGCCAGGCGGTCGGTCTCCTTGATCCGAAGGTTCGCGACGTTTCGGATCGTGGTCCGGCCCCTGGCGAAGAGCGCCACCACCGCAAGCGCGAGCACCGCGTCGGGCAGGGCGTTCATGTCGACGTCGATCCCCGTGAGCGCCCCTTCCGGGCCGTGCAGCTCGACGAAGTCGGTGCCGTGCACGGCCCGGCAGCCCATGCGCTCGAGCACGTCCAGCAGCCGGACGTCGGCCTGGCTCGAGGCGCCGGGCAGGCCCTCGACCCGCACCCGCCCGCCCACGATGGCCGCCGCGCAGAGCGGGTAGGCGGCGCTCGAGGCGTCGGGCTCGACGGCGTAACGCGTGGCGCGGTAGCCGGTGCCGGCGCGCACGCGCAGCGAGGCCGGGCCGCTCCAGCCCGCGTCCGCGCCGAACGCGCGCATCACGTCGAGCGTCATCTCGACGTAGGGACGCGACACCAGCACGCCGTCCACGAAGTCGAGGGCGACGTCGGACTTCGCGCAGGGAGCGGCCAGCAGCACGGCCGAGACGTACTGGCTCGAGCGCCGCGCGTCGATCGTGGCGCTGCCGCCGGGGAGCCCGCCGCCCGCGACGCGCAGCGGCGGGCAGCCGCCCGCGCCGATCACGTCCACGCGCGCGCCGAGGGCGACGAGCGCGCGGGCGAGATCGTCGATCGGCCGCTCGCGCATGCGCGCGCTGCCGTCGATCGTGCTCGGCCCGGCGGCGAGGGTCGCGAGCGCGGTGACGAAGCGGGCCGTGGTGCCGGAGGCGCGCGCGTCGAGGGTGCGCGTCGGGGCCGCGAGGGCGCCGCCGCGTCCCGCGACCGTCACGCGATCGCCGTCGCTCCGCAGCGCGACGCCGAAGGCCTCGAGGCAGCCGCGCATCGCCTCGGTGTCGTCGCTCGCGAGGGCGCCCTCGAGCACGCTCTCGCCGGGGGCGAGAGCGGCGGCGACCAGGGCGCGGTTCGTGAGGCTGCGCGAGCCCGGCACGCGCAGCGTCGCTTCGAGCGGGCCCCGCACGCGCACGCGGGCCACGCCTAGAGCCCCTGCCACGGCGTCTCCCGGCGTCGGTCGGCCCGCCATCTCGTGCTCCCTCCCTCGCCGCGGCCGCACGCTAGCACGCAGGCCCGCCACGTTGACGCTCCCGGGCGCGTCCGTCACACTGCTCCGCGCTCCGCAGTTCCCCAACAAAGTCCGGGGCTTCGCCACGCAGGACACCCCGGTCGAGCGCGCCGCGATGCGCCACGCGACCCGTCGCCCACGAGCCACGGCGTCCGGCCCGAGTCTCGGAGGATCGATTGCCGAAAGTGTTGATCACGGATGGGCTCGCGCCCCAGGGCGTCGAGATCCTGGAGCGCGCGCGCGGCCTCGAGGTCGTGCTCCGCAAGAGCACGTCGCCCGAGGAGCTGCTCGCCCTCGTCGCCGACGCCGACGCCCTCGTCATCCGCAGCGGCGTCAAGATCACCGCCGAGGTGATCGCGAAGGCCGAGAAGCTGCGCGTGATCGGCCGCGCCGGAATCGGCGTCGACAACGTGGACCTCGCCGCCGCTACCGCCCGCGGCATCGCGGTCATGAACACGCCCGAGGGCAACAACGTCACCACCGCGGAGCACGCGATCGCGCTGCTCGTCGCCCTCGCGCGCCACATCCCCCAGGCCACGGCTTCGATGAAGGCGGGCGCCTGGGAGAAGACCAAGTTCACCGGCATGGAGCTCTTCGCGCGCACGCTGGGCGTGGTCGGGCTCGGGAACATCGGGCGCATCGTCGCGTCGCGCGCCCAGGGCCTCGGCATGAAGGTGATCGCCTTCGATCCGCACCTGAGCCCCGAGGTGGCCCAGAAGCTCGACGTCGAGCTGGTGTCGTTCGACGACCTGCTCACGCGCGCCGACGCGATCACGATCCACGTGCCGAAGACCAAGGAGACGAGCGGCCTGTTCGGCCGCGAGGCCTTCGCGAAGGTGAAGAAGGGCGTGCTGCTCGTGAACGCCGCGCGCGGCGGGATCGTGGACGAGGCCGCGCTGCTCGTGGCCCTCGACGCGGGCCAGGTCGGCGGCGCCGCCCTCGACGTGTTCGAGAAGGAGCCGCCGCCGCCGGACCATCCGCTGCTCGCGCACCCGAAGGTGATCTGCACGCCGCACCTCGGCGCCTCGACGGAGCAGGCGCAGCTCAACGTCTCGGTCGCCATCGCGGAGCAGGTGCGCGACTACCTGGTGCAGGGCCTGGTGCGAAACGCGGTCAACGTGCCTTCGGTGTCGCCGGAGGTGCTGGAGCAGATCCGTCCCTACCTCGCGCTCGGCGAGAAGCTCGGCCGCTTCCAGGGCCAGCTCTGCCCGGGGCCGATCGACGAGATCGAGATCGAGTACGCCGGCGACGTGGCGGAGCTGCGCGTGGCGCCGATCACGATCGCGGTGCTGAAGGGCCTGCTCGAGCCGGTCTCGGACCGCGTGAACCTCGTGAATGCGCCGGTGATCGCCCAGGAGCGCGGGATCAAGGTGATCGAGTCGAAGGCGAGCCGACCCCGCGACCACGCGAGCACGATCACGACCCGCGTGCGCGGCTGCGTCGACCGCCTGGTCGCGGGCGCGATCTTCCACGGCCGCCAGCCGCGCATCGTGCGCATCGACGACTTCATGCTCGAGGTGATCCCCGAGGGCCCGACCCTGCTGCTGCACAACCACGACCGTCCGGGCGTGGTGGGCGCGGTCGGCACGATCCTCGGCGAGGAGGGCATCAACATCGCGCGCATGCAGCTCGCCCTGGTGCGCGAGCGCGGCGAGGCCGCGATGCTCGTGAACGTCGACCAGCGCCCCGCCGATCGCGTGCTGGAGCGCCTGCGCAGCCTCCCCAACATGATCGCCGTCCAGATCGTGGACCTCGGAAAATGACCACGGTCGTCGCCGTCGGCGCCCAGTGGGGCGACGAGGGGAAGGGCAAGATCGTCGACTGGCTCGCGCCGCGAGCCGACCTCGTGGTGCGCTTCCACGGCGGGAACAACGCGGGCCACACGCTCGTCGTCGAAGGCGAGAAGACGGTGCTGCACGTGGTGCCGGCCGGCGTGCTGCACCCGGGCACCATCAACCTGATCGGGCCGGGCGTGGTGGTCGATCCCGAGGTGCTGCTCGGCGAGCTCGACGCGCTGCGCGCCCGTGGCGTGCTGAAGGACCCGGCGCGCGTGCGCGTCTCCGGCCGAGCGCACGTGATCCTGGACTGGCACCAGGCGCTCGACAAGGCGCGCGAGGAGCGCGCGGGCGGCGGCGCCATCGGCACGACGGGCCGCGGCATCGGGCCGACCTACGAGGACAAGGTCGCCCGCCGCGGCATCCGCGTCGCCGACCTGCTCGACCCCGCGAGCCTGCACGACGCGATCGTGCGTCTCGCCGAGGCGAAGAACTTCGAGCTCGAGCATTACTACAAATGGCGGCCGGTGGACGTCGAGGCGCTCTATGCGACCGCCTGCGAATGGGGCCGCCGGCTCGAGCCCTACGTCGACCACACGGGCCGCATCCTCGACCACGCGCTGCGCGACGGGAAGAGCGTGCTGTTCGAGGGCGCCCAGGGCACCTTCCTCGACATCGACCACGGCACCTATCCCTACGTCACGTCCTCGAACTGCGTCGCGGGCGCGGCGTGCACGGGCGCGGGTGTCGGCCCGACCCGCATCGACCGCGTGCTCGGCATCACCAAGGCCTACACCACGCGCGTCGGCGGCGGCCCGTTCCCGACCGAAGAGACCGGCGAGATGGGCGAGAAGCTGCGCGAGGCGGGCGGCGAGTTCGGCGCCACCACGGGCCGGCCGCGGCGCTGCGGCTGGCTCGACATCGTGATGCTGCGCGAGGCCGTGGTGGTGAACGGTCTCACGGGTCTCGCGATGAACAAGCTCGACGTGCTCGCGGGCCTCTCCGAGGTGCCGATCGCGACCGCGTACCGGATCGACGGCAAGCTCACGGGCGAGTTCCCGATGACGCTCGGCGAGCTCTCGCGCGCCGAGCCGGTCTACGAGTCGCAGCCCGGCTGGAGCGGCGACCTGACCTCCGCGCGTCGCTTCCAGGACCTGCCGGACGCTGCGCGCCGCTACATCGACCGCGTCGAGGCGCTGGTCGGCGTGCCGGTGGATCTCGTCTCCGTAGGCCCCGGCCGCGACGAGACGATCGTGCGGCGCGATCCCTTCGGCGCCTGAGCGCGGCGATGACCCCGGGCGGGCTTGCTCAGGACCTCGCCGCCCTCGAGGCGCAGGGCTTCGTGGTGCTGCCCGAGCTGCTCTCGGCCGCCGAGTGCGACCACATCCGCGCGACGCTCGCGCCCCATCTCGACCAGGGTCTGCTCGGTCGCAATCCGTTCGAGGGCCATCGCACCGAGCGCGTCTACGCGCTGGTCGGGCTCGGCGAGATCTTCGAGCGGACGGTGCTGCACCCGCGCGTGCTCGCGCTCTGCGATGCGCTGCTCCAGCCCGGCTACCTCCTCACGGCGAGCCAGGCGATCCGGATCCTCCCGGGCGAGAAGGCCCAGGATCTCCACTACGACGACGCCTTCTACCGCATCCCGCGGCCGCGTCCGCCCGTGAGCGTCAGCACGATCTGGGCGGTGGATGCCTTCACCCGCGAGAACGGCGCGACGGAGATCTGGGCCGGAAGCCATCGTCTCGACGACGCCGCGGTCGCGGGCACCTACGCCCTCGACGGTGAGCTCCGGGGCGCCGAGGCGTACCCGGACGCGAAGCTCGTGCCGCAGAGGATGCCGGCGGGCTCCTGCATCTTCTTCCTCGGGACGCTCCTGCACCGCGGCGGCGCGAACCGCTCGGCGGCGCCGCGGCTCGCGTTCTCGAACCAGTACTGCCAGCCCTGGGCGCGCCAGCAGGAGAACTACTTCCTCGCGATCCCGCGCGAGCGCGCAGCGCGCATGCCCGAGCGGCTGCGCGAGCTGCTCGGCTACTCGGTGTATCCGCCGTTCATGGGACACGCGCGCGGGCTGCACCCGCGGCGCTGGCTCGACGGCGAGGAGGCGTGAGCGAACCCTGGGGCTGGACGTTCACCCGCTGCTTCATCGCGGGATGGATCGCGCAGCGCACGTGGTGGGCCCCCTGGGACTCGAACCCAGGACCCTCGGCTTAAAAGGCCGGTGCTCTACCAGCTGAGCTAGGGGCCCATCGGATCGGACGCGTGCCAGCGGGACGGGTACCAGCGCGGGTGCCGCCACGCCACGCGGTGGCGCGAGCGCGCAGGGTCAGCTCCGCATCCCCGGCGCCTCGTGGCCGCTTGCGGCGACGTACTCCGCGTAGCCCGCGCCGTAGACGTGGGGCGCGGCGCCGGCCTCGAGCTCGAGCACGCGGTTCGTGAGCGCGGAGAGGAAGCGCCGGTCGTGGGAGACCAGGAGCAGCGTGCCCTCGAAGCCCCCGAGCGCGCGGATCAGCATCTCCTTCGTCGCCATGTCGAGGTGGTTCGTGGGCTCGTCGAGCACCAGGAAGTTCGGGGGATCGTAGAGCATGCGCGCGAGCACGAGGCGCGCCTTCTCGCCGCCCGAGAGCAGGCGGCAGCGCTTCTCGATCTCGTCGCCCGAGAAGCCGAAGGCGCCGGCGAGGGCGCGGAGCGAGCCGACGCTCGCCTGGGGGAACGCGTTCGAGAGCGTGTCCCAGACGGTGTCGTCGGAGTCGAGCACCTCCATGGAGTGCTGGGCGAAGTAGCCGAGCTTCACGGCCGCGCCGATCTGCACCGTGCCGGTGTCGGGCCGGGCGCCGGTCTCGGCGCCTGCCACGAGCCGGAGCAGGGTCGACTTGCCGGCGCCGTTCGCGCCCATCACGCACCAGCGCTCGCCGCGCTTCACGGCGAGGTCGAAGCCGTCGAAGACGACGCGCTCGCCGTACGCCTTGCGCAGGCCGGCCACGCGCAGCACGTCGTCGCCCGAGCGCGGCGCGGGGCGGAACTCGAACTCGACCGTGCGGCGGCGCTTCGGCGGCTCGACCTTCTCGATCTTCTCGAGCTTCTTCACCCGCGACTGCACCTGGGCGGCGTGGCTCGCCCGGGCCTTGAAGCGCGCGATGAAGGCCTCCTCCTTCGCGAGCATCGCCTGCTGGCGCGCGTACTGGGCTTCCTGCTCGCGCTCGGCGAGGGCGCGCTGGCGCTCGTAGAACTCGTAGTCGCCGGAGTAGGTGAGCAGCTCGCCGCCGTCGATCTCGATGATCTTCGACACCATGCGGTTCAGGAACTCGCGGTCGTGGCTGGTCATCACGAGCGCGCCGTCGAAGGCGCGCAGCCAGCCCTCGAGCCAGAGGATCGACTCGAGGTCGAGGTGGTTCGTGGGCTCGTCGAGCAGCAGCGCGTCGGGCTGCATCACGAGGATGCGCGCCAGGGCGACGCGCATCTTCCAGCCGCCCGAGAGCGCGCCCACGTCGCCGTCGATCTGGTCCGCCGCGAAGCCCAGACCCGCGAGCACCTCGCGGGCGCGGGACTCGAGGCCGTAGCCGCCGAGCTCCTCGAAGCGCGCCTGCGCCTCGCCGTAGCGCTCGACCAGCGCCTCCATCTCGTCGGCCCGCTCGGGGTCGGCGAGGGCGTGCTCGAGCTCGTGCAGCGTGCGCGCGATCGCCGAGACCGGGCCCGCGCCGTCGAGCGTCGCCTCGACCACGCTCTGGCCCTTCATCTCGCCGACGTCCTGGCTGAAGTACCCGATCGTCATGCCGCGATCGACGGAGACCTGGCCGTCGTCGGGCTCCTCCTCGCGCGTGATCAGGCGGAAGAGCGTGGTCTTGCCGGCGCCGTTCGGGCCCACGAGGCCCACCTTCTCGCCGCGGTTCACCACGGCCGAGGCCTCGAGGAAGAGGATCTGGCGCCCGTGGCGCTTGCTGACGGCGTCGACGCGGATCACGCGGATCTCCGGGAGGCGGCGCCCGCCTCGGTCGAGCGGGACGGCAGCGAGGCGGGGCAGGGCGCGGCCGGCCGGGGGTGTACCTCAGCTCCGGCCGGCGAGCATCCGCTGCGCGAGGGCCACCCCCGAGCGCCAGGCCGCCTCGACGTTCGCGCCGAGGCACCAGTCGCCGCAGGCGCCGATCCGCAGCGCCGGGTCGTGGAGGCAGGGCTCGCCGAGGGCCTGGCGCGTGCGCGCGTAGAGCCAGCGGTGGGCGGCGATCTCGCGCACCGCGGGCAGCGCCCCGCCCACCACGTCGTCGAAGGCCGCGAGCAACGCCTTCGCGACGACGTCCGCCGGCTCGTCCACGTGCTGCGCGCTCCAGGCGACCGACGCGTGGAGCACCCAGCAATCGGGGCCCGTCGGCCGGCCGGGCTTGCTCGAGTCGCGCGCGATCCAGGCGAGGGGCGAGCCCTCGACGAACGCGCCGTCGAAGGGCGCCTGCACGGGCGTCGCGAACGCGACGGGAACCGCCCAGCACGGATCGACGCTCGCCCGCGCGGCCAGAACGCCCAGCGCCGGCGCCACGGGCGCGAGCAACGCAACCGCCTGCAGCGAAGGCGTCGCCACGACGACGTCGTCGAAGCGCTCGGCGAGCTCGCCGCCGTCGTCCAGTGCGACCCGCCAGCGCGCCTGGTCGCGCCGCAGGCCCGCGACGCGCGCACCGAATCGCACGGGGAGGTCGGCGCAGAGGTGCCGCCACAGGGCGCTCATGCGCGGGACGCCGACGAAGCGCTCCGGAGCGGGCTCCGTCGAGGCGAGCCGACCCGCCTCGAGCCGGATGATGCGCGCGTCCCAGCGCGCGACGACGCCGGTCGCGACCCAGCCCGCCGTCGCCGCCGCGAAGCCGGCGTCGCGAGCCGTGAAGTACTGCGCGCCGTGATCGAACGACGTGCCGTCTCCGCGTCGCGTGGAGGCGCGGCCGCCGGCGCCGCGCGCCTTGTCGACGACGAGCACGTGCGCGCCCTCGGCCGCGAGCCGGCGCGCGCAGGCCAGGCCGGCCATGCCGGCGCCGATCACGAGCACGGCGCGGTCGATGCGTTCGCGAGCGGCAGGCGCAGCGGAGGGCGGGCTCGCCATGGCGCCGACGGTAGCCGCCGTCGCGGCGGCGTCCCGTCGCGCCGCGTATGCTCGCCCGAGCGACAGGAGCACGCACGGTGAGCCAGGTTCCGCCGCCTCCCGCGACCCCCGAGACCGCCGCGCCGCCTGGAGCCGCGGCTGGCCTCCGTCGCGCAGCGGTGTACGAGCGGACGGTGCAGGCCTCCCTCGAGCGCGTGCTCGAGAACGTGCTCGACTGGGAGCACCTGCCGTGGCTCCACCACGAGGCCTTCTGCGCGATCGAGCCGATCTCCGCCGGGGACGACGGCTGGGAGGCGTTCGTCGCGCTCCCGCCGCGCGAGGCGCCGAGCCGACTTCGCATTGCTGTGCGTCTCGATCCGTCGCGGCGGCGCTACGTCACGCGCACGCTCGAGGGGCCGGGCGCCGGCATCGAGATCTGGACCACCCTCGTCCCCCGCGAGCTCCGTCGCACCGACGTCGAGGTCGGCTTCTGGCTGCCCGACGCGCTCGCGCCCGCGGCGGACGCGATCGGCCGCGGCTACCTCGCGCTCTACCGCACGCTCTGGGATCAGGACGAGGCGATGATGCTCGAGCGCCAGCGCGTGCTCGACGCGCGTGCCGCCGAGGCGACGGCAGGCGATGCGGTCGCGCTCGGTCCGGCGTCGGCGCTGCGGCGCGAGCCGTGCGTCGTGGACGCCTTCGGCGGACGCTGGCGGATCGCGTGGCGGAACGGTGCATGGCTCGTGCACGCGACATCCTGCCCGCATCGCGGCGGGCCCCTCGGCGACGCGCCCCTCGACGCCGACGGCTGCGTCACCTGTCCCTGGCACGGCTACCGCTTCGACGTGACGACGGGCCACAGCGCCGACGGACGGCGCCTCTCGCTGCCTCGGCCGCCGCGGCTCGCCGTCGATCCGGCGACGGATGCCGCCGAGCTGCGCATCGACGGCTGACCCGGGGCGCTGCGCCGGGAATGACGAAGGCCCGCGGCGCGATGCGCAGCGGGCCTTCGGAGAACCGTGGTGGAGCTGGGGGGAATCGAACCCCCGACCCTCAGACTGCCAGCCTGATGCTCTCCCAGCTGAGCTACAGCCCCACGGGAGGCGCGAAGCTATCGGCTCGATTCCGGGCTGTCAAAGCACGCGCGGGGGCTGGCCGATGGCCCGCGCGCGCGTGTTATGCTGCCGACCCGCGCGCCGGAGTGGCGAAATCGGTATACGCAGGGCACTCAAAATGCCCCGGCCCTCGAGGTCGTGTGGGTTCGAGTCCCACCTCCGGCACCAGCTCTCGGGTCGCTCGAATGGAGCGCCCGGTCGAACGTCGAACCCCGCAGCCGCCGTGGCCCGGTGCCCGGCCCCGAAAGGAAGGAAGAAGATCCATGGCGAAGGCGTTCCGGAAGCTTGCCCTGTTGTCGCTCCTGCTGGCGCCGCTCGCGCTGGCCACGGCCGCCCACGCGCAGCTGCGTGACTTCAAGGGCAAGGTCGACTCGATCGACGCGAAGGCGGTGATCGTCGACAACCGCAAGGGCGACAAGATCAAATTCGACAAGATCGACACCACGACGGTGAAGGGCGAGAAGACCAAGTGGGAGGAGATCAAGAAGGGTGACTGGGTGGCGGTCGCCTCGAAGATGCTCGAGAAGCCCCGCAAGGCCTACGAGGTGAACGTCATGCCCCCGCAGGAAGAGGCGGGCGAGGACGAGTAGCCGCGTTCGCGACCGCCCGGTCGCGACCGCTTCGGGATCCCGGCGGGCCCGCCGCGCGACGCGCGGAGGGCCCGCTCCGCTTGCGCGTCGTCTACATTCCGGGGCATGTCCGACGCGCTCCGCCCCGACCAGCTTGCGCGCTACCGGCGGCACCTGACGCTGCCGGAGATCGGCGAAGCGGGGCAGCAGCGACTGCTCGCGGCGCGCGTGCTGCTGATCGGCGCCGGGGGGCTCGGCTGCCCGGCGGCGCAGTACCTCGCCGCCGCCGGTGTCGGCACGCTCGGCCTCGTGGACTTCGACCGCGTCGACGTCTCGAACCTCCAGCGCCAGATCCTCTACGGCACGGGCGACGTGGGCCGGCCCAAGGTCGAAGTCGCGCGCGAGCGCATCGCCGCGCTGAACCCGGATGTCCAGGTCGAGTGCCACGACACGCGCCTCTCGGCGGCGAACGCCCTCGAGCTCTTCGCGGGCTACGACCTCGTGGTCGACGGCAGCGACAACTTCGCCACGCGCTACCTCGTGAACGACGCTGCCGTCCGCCTCGGCAAGACGGTGATCCACGGCGCCGTGCTCCGCTTCGAAGGCCAGGCGAGCGTGTTCTCGCCCGGCGTCGGGCCCTGCTACCGCTGCCTGCACCCCGAGCCGCCGCCGCCCGGCGCCGTGCCGAGCTGCGCCGAGGGCGGCGTGATCGGCGTCCTCCCCGGCCTCGTCGCGTTGGTGCAGGCCACCGAGACGATCAAGCTCCTGGCCGGCATCGGTGAGCCGCTCGTCGGGAGGCTGCTCACGATCGACGCGCTCGAGATGCGCTTCGAAGAGTTCCGCCTCTCGCGCGACCCCGACTGTCCGGCGTGTGGCAAGGATGCGCGCCGGGGCCCGCTCGAGGAGATCGCGGTCGTGTGCGAGACCGACGCCGCCACGCAGGCGCTCGACGAGATCGAGCCGGCCGAGCTCGCCGCATTGCGGCGTGAAGGCGCGGAGCTGCTGCTCCTCGACGTGCGCGAGCCCGACGAGCACGCGACTGCGCGCATCCCGGGCGCGCGGCTGGTGCCGCTCGGCGGCCTCGCCGCCGGGCTCGACGAGCCCGCGTCGGCGCTCGCGAGCGAGCTCGTGCCCTGGCGCGAGCGGCGGGTGGTCGTGCACTGCCAGAGCGGTCGCCGCAGCGCGAAGGCCTGCGCGCTCCTCGTCGAGCGCGGCTTCGCCCGGGTGGCGAATCTGCGCGGCGGCATCCAGGCCTGGCGCGAAGCGGCGCTCGAGACCGAGGCCGCTCCGCTCCCGCGTCGCGGCGCCGGGTGCTAACGGTTCCGCACGAGCTGCCGATGGAGCCGTACGGAGGGGACGCGTCGTGGCCCGAAGCCTGATTCCGGATCCGCTCACACGGCGTCACCTGCTCGAGAAGAAGCTCGACGCCGCGCAGGCCGGCCGCATCGGCGAGGCCTACCTCGCTGCGGGGCGCGCCGTCGAAGCGCTCGCCTTCCTGAAGGCGGCGGACGCCACGGACCGGCTGGCGGCGATCCGCGACGAGGCGATCGCGGCCGGCGACGCGTTCCTCCTGCGTGAGACGGCGAAGGCGATGGCGCAGTCGGCGGCGGCCGACGAGTGGCGCGTCCTCGCGGACAACGCGACCGCTGCGGAGAAGGTGCTCTACGCCGACCAGGCGCGGCGGCAGCTCGGAAGGGAGGGGTGAAAGCGATGGCCCTGCGCTGCAAGGTCGTCCGCGGGCTCGTGATGGAGGTCGAGGAGGAGATCAACAAGTTCCTCTCGTCCCACGAGGTTCGCGTCCTGCACATGTCCCAGAGCGAGACCGGAAACCACATCAGCATCACGCTGATCGTCGAGGAGCCCGAGCCCCTCGGCTGAGGCGTCGCGACCCGCGGCTTCGGTTGACGTGTCAATCAGGTCCCTCCACACTGGCCGCGTTCCACGGCCAGTCAGGAGAGGCCCATGTCGGCGAGCCCGCCGACCACGCTCGAATCGGCAGCGGAATGGCTGCGCAAGAGGTTCGACGCCGAAGCCGCGCGCGGCGTCGGCGTGGCGTACGAGCTCGATCTCACGGGCCCCGGGGGCGGCGTGCTCGCGGTCCGGATCGACGACGGCCACCTCGACCTCCAGCCCCTCGACGCCGCGTCGGCGGCGCGCCGCGACCCACCGGTGCGCCCCCACGCGCGCCTCCGGATCGCCGCCTCCGACTTCTACGGGATCCTCGCGGGACGCGAGAACTCCGAGATGCTCTACATGGCGAACCGCATCCAGGTCGAGGGCGACCTCACGGCCGCGCTGCGCTTCCGGAAGTTCTTCCGCCGGCGCGCGTGAGCCCGTGACGCGAGACTCCGCCCCATGGCCGAGGACGAGATCCGCATCCTCGGGGCCCGCTCGCACAACCTGCAAGGCGTGTCCTGCCGCATCCCGTTGCGCCAGCTCACGGTCGTGACGGGCGTCTCGGGCTCGGGCAAGTCGACCCTGGCCTTCGACACTCTCTACGCCGAGGGCCAGCGCCGCTACGTGGCGTCGCTCTCGACCTACGCGCGCCAATTCCTCGAGCGCCTGCCCCGGCCCGACGTCGATCTGGTGTCGCACCTGCCGCCCGCGATCGCGATCGAGCAGCGCAATCGTGTCACCAACGCGCGCTCGACGGTCGGCACGGCGACGGAGATCCTCGACCATCTGCGGCTCCTCTTCGCGAAGCTCGGCCGCACGCGCTGCCCCGACTGCGGCAGCTTCGTCGAGGACGGCACGGTCGAATCGGTGGTCGATCGCCTGCTGGCCCGGCACGCGGGGGCGCGCCTCGTGCTCGCGGCGCCGCTCCCGGCGCCGCCGAAGCGCAAGGCCGCGAGCGCGGGCGAGAGCACGAGCGCGCTGCGCGAGCGCCTGCTGCGCGAGGGCTTCACGCGCCTGCTCGTCGCGGACGGCCGCGTCGTCGAGCTCGAGGACCTCGGCGATCGCGAGCTCGCGGCGCTGCGCCCGGACGCGGCGATCGTGGTCGATCGCGTCGCGGTGTCGGCGGAGCTGCCGCGCGCGCGCCTCGCGGAAGCGGTCGCGAGCGCGTTCGAGCGCGGCGGCGGCGTGCTCGCGGCGGCGCGGGTCGACGGCGCGCGCGAGACCTATCGCGCGGGCCTGGTCTGCGACGGCTGTGGGCGCGCGTTCCCGCGCCCGATCCCGGCGCTCTTCTCGTTCAACAGCCCGCTCGGCGCCTGCCAGGTCTGCCAGGGCTTCGGCCGCACCACGGGCCTCGACTGGGAGCGCGTGATCCCGGATCCCGCGAAGAGCCTCGCCGGCGGCGCCATCGTCCCGTTCCAGACCGAGGGCGGGAAGGCCTGCCAGCGCGACCTGATGCGCGCCGCGCGGCGCCTCGGCATCCCGACGGACGTCTCGTTCGAGGCGCTCTCGCCCGCGCACCAGACGCTGGTGCGCGACGGCGACGGCGACGACTGGTACGGCGTGCGCGGGTTCTTCGAGTGGCTCGAGGGACGGCGCTACAAGGTGCAGTCGCGCGTGCTCCTCGCGCGCTACCGGCGCTACGACCCGTGCACGGCGTGCGGCGGCGCGCGGCTCCAGCCGGACGCGCTGGCGGTCGAGGTCGCGGGACGCTCGATCGCGGACGTCTCGCGCCAGACGATCGCCGAGCTCCACGCCTGGCTCGGCGGCCTCGCGCTCTCGCCCGCCGAGGCCGCCCGCGCCGGCCGCCTGCGCGACGCGACGCTCGTGCGCGTCGGAACGGCGCTCGAGGTCGGCCTCGGCTACCTCGCCCTCGAGCGGCAGACGCGCACGCTCTCGGGCGGAGAGGCCCAGCGCATCCAGCTCGCGACGGCCCTCGGTGGCACGCTCACGGCCGCGCTCTACGTGCTCGACGAGCCCTCGATCGGGCTCCACGCGAGCGACGTCGCGCGCCTGCTCGCGGTGCTGCGCTCGATCCGCGACCAGGGCAACACGGTGGTCGTGGTCGAGCACGCGCCCGAGATCGTGTCGGCGGCGGACCACGTGATCGACCTCGGGCCCGGCGCCGGCCGGCTCGGCGGCCGGCTCGTGGTCGAGGGCCCGGTCGAGGTCGTGCGCGCGCATCCGACCTCGCTCACGGGGCGCGCCCTGCGCGGCGAGCTCGCGCCCGCCGCGCCTTCCGCGCCGCGCGCCGAGCGCGGCCGGCTGCGCGTCGTCGGCGCGCGGGAGCACAACCTGCACGACCTCTCCGTCGAGATCCCGCTCGGCCAGCTCGTGGTCGTGACGGGCGTCTCCGGCGCGGGGAAGTCGACGCTCGTGAACGACGTCGTGGTCGGGAACCTGCTGCGCGCGCCGGAACGCGGCGCCTGCGAGCGGATCGAGGGCGCCGAGCGCGTGCGCTCGGTGGTGCGCGTCGATCCGACGCCGCCGGCGCGGAGCTCGCGCTCGAATCCCGCCACGGTGTCGAAGGCGTTCGACGGCATCCGCAAACGCTTCGCGGCGACGCGCGAGGCGAAGGCGCTCGGCGCGGGGCCGGGCTGGTTCTCGTTCAACGTGGCGGGCGGTCGCTGCGAGGCGTGCGAGGGCGCGGGCGAGGTCGTCGTCGACATGCAGTTCCTGGACGACGTGCGCGTGCCCTGCGAGTCCTGCGGGGGCCGGCGCTACCGCCCGGAGGCGCTCGCGGTGCGCGTCGACGGACGCACGATCGTGGACGTGCTCGGCCTCACGCTCGACGAGGCGGCCGTCGCATTCGCCGCAGATCCCGCGATCGCGCCGCGGCTCGAGCCCTTCCGCCGCGTCGGCCTCGGCTACCTGACGCTCGGCCAGCCCCTGTCGACGCTCTCGGGCGGCGAGAACCAGCGCGTGCGACTCGCGCTCGCGCTGATCGAGGGCGCCGCCGACGCGCTCTACGTGCTCGACGAGCCGACCACCGGCCTGCATCCCGCCGACGTCGAGGTGCTGCTCGCCTGCCTCGAGGCGCTGATCGCGGGCGGCGGCAGCGTGCTCGTGGTCGAGCACAACCTCGAGCTGATCCAGCGCGCGGACTACGTGCTCGATCTCGGCCCCGAGGGCGGGCCGGGCGGCGGGCGGCTGGTGGCGTCGGGCACGCCGGCGGAGATCGCCGCGCACCCGACCTCGCGGACCGGCGCGGCACTGCGCGCCGCCGGGCTCCGCGGGTAGACTGCGCCCCGCGATGAAGCCCGAGCGCGCCCACCCGCCGGACGAGATCACGCCCCTCGAGTTCTTCACGTGCTGGGTGCCCCAGGCCGTTGCGAGCGACCCGGACCGGCGCCGCCGCCTCGGCGAGACCCGGGCGGTGGTGCAGTTCGAACTCACGGGCGACGGCGGCGGCTTCTACGGCGTGCGGATCGCGGCGGGCGTGGTCGAGGGCTACGCGGGCGAGGATTCGAAGCCGGACCTGCGCGTGCGCGTGGACGTGCCGACCTGGCGCGAGCTCAACAGCGGCACGATCTCTGCGCCGGAGGCGCTGCTCCGCCGTCGCGTGCACCTCCACGGGAGCTTCGTGCTCGCCCTGAAGCTGCACCTGATCCTCGGCTGAGGCGGGCCGCGCTCAGGTCCGCTTGCGCAGCTCCTCGCGCTGCGACTCGCGCCGCCGCGCGAAGATGTGCTTGTCGTGCACCTTGCGAAGCTGCTTCTGAAGAGTGTCGAGGAGCTTGTCGGCGGCGTGGGCGGGCTCGATCGCGGTCGCGTGCGCGGCGATGTCGATGTTGCGCCCGGTCACGCGCCCGTTCGCCGCGTGGCCCACGCCGTCGGGCGCGATCGTGACCTCGAAGCGGGTCGTCTCCGGAAACTCCACGCCGAGCGTGCGGCAACCCCCTTCGACCTTCTCCCGGATCTCCTGATTGGTGTCCATGTCCTTGAAGCTGACCACGAGCACGGGCGAGTCGGACATCAGGCCCCCTTCTGGCTTTCGGTCCAGTCTAGAGGATCACCCGATGCGGGACAGCGAGAAACGCAGGGCGAAAAAGCGGCGACGGGGAGCGACGCCGGGTGTACGATGCGCGCGGCGTGACGGGCTTCTCCGCGCTCGAAGTTGCTCGCATCTGCAAGCTCTCTGCAGCGCGCCTGCGCTACTGGGAGCGCACCGCATTGGTGCAGCCGAGCCTCGCGGGCGCGGACGCGCGCTTCTCGTTCCAGGACCTGGTCCAGATCCGCACGGTGCTGGCGCTCCTCGATCGCGGCGTGCCGCTGCGCCGGATCCGTCGCAGCGTCGAGGGCGTCCGCTCGCGCATCCCCGAGCTCGACCAGCCCCTCGGACAGCTCCGCGTCTGGATGGACGGCTCGGATCGCGTCGTGGTGCGCCACGAGGGGCGCTTGATGGAGCCGAACGGCCAGGTCGTGCTCGACCTGGCGCTGGCGCCGCCGTCGTCGGACGACGTCGCGCCGATCGCGCGTCCCGCCCGCGGCGCCGCTGCACCGGGGCCCGACCCCGAGACGGCCCTCGAGTGGTTCGAGCGCGGCTGCCAGCTCGACAGCGAGCCGCGCACCGCCGCCGAGGCGATCGAGGCCTACCAGCGCTCTCTCGAGGCCGACCCGGGCTTCGCCGACGCGCACTGCAACCTCGGCACCGTGCACTACAACCAGGGCCGGCGCGACGAGGCGCGCGCCTGCTATCAGCGCGCCCTCGAGCTCGAGCCCGACCACGTCGAGGCGAGCTTCAATCTCGCGAACCTGTGCGAGGAGGAAGAGCGCAACGAGATGGCGCTGCGTCTCTACAAGTCGGCGCTGCGCGCCGATCCGCTCTACGCCGATGCGCACCTGAACCTGGCGCTGCTCTACGAGAAGCTCGGCCTGAAGCGCAAGGCGCGGGAGCCCTGGCGCCGCTACCTGCAGCTCGATCCCGGCGGCGCGTGGGCCGAGGTCGCCCGCAAGCACCTCGCCGACTCGCCGGGCTGACGCCCGCGCGCGCTCAGCGCTCGAGCGTGAAGCTCCTGCGGTCGATCACGTCGTCCTCGATCAGGGCCTCGACGCTCCAGCGGCCGGGCCGTGCCCTCGCGGCGGCGCCGAGCGCGAGCTCGCCGGCGACGAAGGGCTTGCCGACCTCCTCGACCTCGCTCTGCTCGAACACCGCGCCGCCCGGATCGCGCCAGCGCACGGCGAGCTTCCCGGTCTGCGCGAGGTAGCGCGGGTTCACCTTCGCCCACCAGACGACGCGCGCGTCCGCGGCGCCGAAGCGCTCGCCGGGCGGCGCCTCGCGCATCTCCAGGTCGCTCGCGAGTCCGGCATCGACCACCGGCGGGAACGTGAGCTTCTCGACCTCGAAGCTCGCCTTGCGCTGGAGCGCGCTGCCCTCTGCGAAGCGCGCCGCCGCCGACTCGAAGGCGGTCACGGCCTCGGCGCGGCGCCCGTCCGCCTTCGCCGCGACGCCGAGCCGGTAGAGCACCTGGGCGCGCGTCGGGTCGAGGCGTAGCGTGCGCTGGTAGGCGTCGATCGCGTCGGGGAAGCGGGCGTCCTGCTCGGCGAGCTCGCCACGGCGGAAGGGGATGCGCGGGTCGTTCGGCTGCGCACGCTCGAGGCCCGCGAGCACGGCCTCCGCGCCGGAAACGTCGCCCGCCGCGATCTTCTTCTCTGCCGCGGCGAGCCCTTCCTCGACTGCGGCGCGGTTCACCGGGCCCGCCTCGGGCGGGAGCGAGGTACGGCGGCGCGCGACCAGGCGCGCGAGGCGCTCCTGCACCGCGGCGAACTCCGCGTCGATGCCCGGCGGTCGCGTGCCGGTGACGCGCGTGCCCGGCGCTGCGCGGTTCGCGATCTCGATCCGCTCCTTCACGTCGGGATGGCTGAACAGGTAGGGCGGCAGCTCGCCGGGACGGGCGCCGTACTCGAGCAGCACGCGCTCGAAGAACTTCGTCATCTCCATCGGGTCGTAGCCGCCGCGCGCCATGAAGCCCATGCCGAGACGGTCGGCCTCGGCCTCGAGCTCGCGCGAGAAGCTGAGCTGCATGGCGACGTTCACGCCCTGGCCCGCCGCCATCACCTCCGGCGCGCCCGCGGCGACGCCGGCGGCGATGCTCGCGAGCGTCGTCAGCATGGTCGGGATCGCGAGCTTCTCCTTCATGCGCGCGATGTGGTGGGCCTTCACGTGGGCGATCTCGTGGCCGAGCACGGCGGCGAGCTCGTCGATGCTTCCCGCCGCGAGGATCGTGCCGCTGTGCAGGTAGACGAAGCCGCCGGGCACGGCGAAGGCGTTCAGCGACGGATCGAGGATCACGCGGAAGCGGTAGAGGAAGGGCTGCGGCTCGATCTGCGCGACGAGGGCCTGGCCGACCTCGTTCACGAATCCGACGACGATCGGGTCCTGGACCACCGGCACGAGGCGCCGGATCTCGCGGTCGAACTCGAGGCCGATCTCGCGCTCGTCGTCCGGCGTGGTCTCCGTGAGGGCGCGGATCGGGTCGAAGCGACGGCCGTCGGCCTGGACGCAGGCGCCGAGCGGCGTCGTGAGCGCGATGAGGAGCGCGAGGACGAAGCGGGCGCTCAGGTGTCGCGCCCGGGCGTCCAGCGCAGCACCGGCTTGCGGGCCGCCCGCGTCTCGTCGAGGCGCGAGAGGCGCGTCGTGTGCGGTGCGCCGCGGACCAGCGCCGGATCCTCGGCCGCCTCGCGCACGATGGCGCGCATGGCGGCGACGAACTGGTCGAGGCCTTCGAGGCTCTCGCTCTCGGTCGGCTCGATCATGAGCGCCCCCGCGACGATCAGTGGGAAGTAGATCGTCGGCGGGTGGTAGCCGTAGTCGATCAGCCGCTTCGCGACGTCCATGGTCGAGACGTGATGCGGTGCGAGCTTCGCGTCCGAGAGCACGCACTCGTGCATCACGCGGCGGTCGTAGGGCACGTGATAGACGTCGCGCAGCCGCGCCAGCACGTAGTTCGCATTCAGCACCGCCAGCTCGGCGCAGCGGCGCAGGCCGTCGGGCCCGAGCGAGCGGATGTAGGCGAAGGCGCGCACCAGCATGCCGACGTTGCCGAGGTTGCCGTGCAGGCGACCGATCGAGAGCGGCCGCTCGTCGTCGAGGAAGTACGCGTCACCGTCCGGCGTCGACCGGCGCCGGACCAGCGGCGCCGGCAGGAAGGGCTCGAGCATCCCCTTCACGCCCACCGGGCCCGCGCCCGGGCCGCCGCCGCCGTGGGGCGTCGAGAACGTCTTGTGCAGGTTGAAGTGCATCACGTCGATGCCGAAGTCGCCGGGCCGCGCGACGCCGAGCAGCGCGTTCAGGTTCGCGCCGTCGCCGTAGACCAGTCCGCCGCCGGCGTGGACGATCTTCGCGATCTCGGCGACGTGGGTCTCGAACAGGCCCAGCGTGCTCGGGTTCGTGAGCATCAGGCAGGCGACCTCGGGGCTCATCGCCGCGGCCACCGCCTCGGGGTGGAGCACGCCGTCGGCGCCCGACGGCACCGAGACGACCTCGTAGCCGTTCATCGCCGCGCTCGCGGGGTTCGTGCCGTGGGCGGAGTCGGGCACGAGCACCTTCATGCGCTTGTCGCCGCGGCTCTCGTGGTAGGCGCGGATCATCATCACGCCCGCGAGCTCGCCCTGGGAGCCCGCGGCGGGCTGGAGCGTGACGGCGTCCATGCCGCTGATCTCGGCGAGCTGCCGCTCGAGCTCGAACAGGAGCTGCAGCACGCCCTGGGCGAGCGCCGCCGGCTGGAGCGGATGGGAGAGCGCGAAGCCCGGGAGCCGCGCCGCCGCCTCGTTCAGCTTCGGGTTGTATTTCATGGTGCAGGAGCCGAGCGGGTAGAGACCGTGGTCGACGGAGTAGTTCCAGGTCGAGATCCGCGTGAAGTGCCGCACCACGTCCACCTCGGAGAGCTCGGGCAGGCCGTCGCAGGTCTCGCGCACGGCCTCGCCCCCGAGATGGAACGCGGGATCGACCGCGGGCACGTCGAGCGCGGGCAGCGACCAGCCGACGCGGCCGGGGCGGCTGCGCTCGAAGAGCAGCGGCTCCTCGAAGGCGACGTGGGTCGCGGCGTTGCCGACCGCCGCGATGCCCGCTGCGCCCGGCAGCTGGTTCGTGCGCTCGTTCGGGTCGCTCACGACGCACCCCGCCCGAGCGCGGCGACGAGGCGGTCGATGCTCTCGCGCGTCGCGAGCTCCGTGGCGCAGACGAGCAGCGCGGGGCCGAGCTCGGGCGCGTAGGGCGCGAGGTCGAGGCCGCCGACGATGCCGTCGTCGAGGGCGCGGGCGAGGGCGCGCTCGGCGCTGTCGCCGGGCGCGAGCGTCACCACGAGCTCGTGGAAGACGGGCGCCGCGAAGGGCAGGGCGAGGCCGGGCGTGCGTGCGATGCGCTCGCGCAGGTAGGCGGCCTTGGCGAGGTTCTGTCGCGCGAGGGCGGCCAGGCCCTCGCGGCCGAGCAGCGCCAGGAAGATCGTCGCGCGCAGGAGCATCAGGCCCTGGTTGGTGCAGATGTTCGAGGTCGCGCGCTCGCGCCGGATGTGCTGCTCGCGGGTCGAGAGCGTCAGCACGAAGCCGCGCTTGCCGTTCGCGTCGACGGTCTCGCCGCAGAGCCGTCCGGGGAGCTGGCGCAGATGCTTCTCGCGCGCGGCGAGGAAGCCGAGATGCGGCCCGCCGAATCCCATCGGGATGCCGAAGCTCTGGGCCTCCCCGCAGACCACGTCGGCGCCGAGCTCGCCGGGCGCGCGCAGCACGCCGAGCGAGAGCGCCTCGGAGATGCTCACGACCAGCAGAGCGCCCTGCGCACGGGCGGCTTCCGCAGCCGCGCGCACGTCCTCGATCGGGCCCAGGAAGGCGGGGCTCTGGAGCACGACGCAGGCGGTGTCGCCGTCCACGTGGCCGGCGAGGTCGCGCGTGCGCCCGTCGGCGCCGTAGGACGCGTGCTCGATCGTCCCGCCGGGACCATCGAGGTACGTGCGCAGCACGTCGCGGTAGTGCGGGTGCAGGCCGGCCACGACGATCTTCGAGCGCTTCGTCACGCGCATCGCCATCAGCGCGGCCTCGGCGGTGGCGGAGGCGCCGTCGTACATCGACGCGTTCGCGACCTCGAGGCCCGTGAGCGCGCAGACCATGGTCTGCCACTCGAAGATCGTCTGCAGCGTTCCCTGGCTGATCTCGGGCTGGTAGGGCGTATAGGAGGTGTAGAACTCGGCGCGGCCCGCGAGCGCGTCGATCGCGCTCGGTACGAAGTGCGCGTAGGTGCCGGCGCCGAGGAACCAGGCGTGGCTCTCGGCGTGGGCGTTGCGCGCGGCCATGGCGCCGAGCTCGCGCATCACCTCGAGCTCGCTCGCCGCCGGGGGAACGTCGAGCGGACGGCCGAGCCGAAGCCCGCGCGGCACGTCCTCGAACAACGCCTCGAGCGAGTCGACTCCGATCGCGTCCAGCATGCGCCGGACGTCGGCATCGGTGTGGGGGAGGTATCGCAATCGGACCGTCCGTCTTCTACTTGCCTACTTGCGATCGTCGACGTGGCGGCGGTAGGCGGCGGCGTCGAGCATGGCCTCGTAGTCGGAGCCGTCTTCGACTGCGATCGTGAGCATCCAGCCGTCGCCGTAGCAGTCCTCGTTCACGAGCTCCGGGTGGTCCGCGAGATCGGCGTTCACCTCTACCACCTGGCCCGAGACCGGCGCGTAGAGATCCGAGACCGCCTTCACCGACTCGATCACGCCGAAGGGCTCGCCCTTCTCGACGGCGGTCCCGACCGCGGGCAGCTCGACGAAGACGACGTCGCCGAGCTGCTTCTGCGCGAAGTCGGTCACGCCGACCGTGATCTGGTCGTTCTCGAAGGTCGCCCACTCGTCCTCGTGGCTGTAGCGGCGATCGTTGGGGATGTCGTACTCGGCCACGGAAGCCCTCCCGGCCCGCAGGTCCCGTTTGCTCCAGGAATGTTCTACTCCAGGAACGCTCTACTCCAGGAACGATCTCATTTCACGAACGGAGTTTCGACCACGACGGCGGGCACGGCGCGCTCGCGGATCGAAACGGCGAGGCGCGTGCCCGGCTGCGCCAGGCGCGGCGGAACGTAGCCGAGGCCGATCGGCTTTCCGAGGCTCGGCGAGGGTGCGCCGCTCGTCACCCGTCCCACCTCGGCGCCGTCGTGGAGAAGGGCGTGGCCGGCGCGGGCGACGGCGCGGTCCTCGACCACGAAGCCCGCGAGCCGGCGCGTGAGGCCGGCGGCCGCACGCGCCTTCACGGCCTCTGCGCCGACATAGCCGCCCGGCTTCACGAAGCGCTCGAGGCCGGCCTCGAGGGGCGAGGTCTCGTCGTCGAGCTCGTGGCCGTAGAGCGGGAGCGCCGCCTCGAGGCGCAGCGTGTCGCGCGCGCCGAGCCCGGCAGGCAGCAGGCCCAGCGGCCGCCCGGCGTCGAGCAGTGCGTTCCAGAGCGCCTCGACGCGCTCGGCCTCGACGTAGAGCTCGAAGCCGTCGGAGCCGGTGTAGCCCGTGCGCGAGGCGAGCAGCGGAATGCCCGCGACCTCGCCCTCGACGAAGCGGAAGCGCTTCATGCCCGCCGGCGGCAGCTTCGAGACGGCCCGAAGCACGTCCGCCGAAGCCGGGCCCTGCAGGGCGAGCAGGCCGAAGCGTTCGCTCCGGTCCTCGACCCGCGCCCCGGGGCCCGCCTGCTCGCGGATCCAGGCGAAGTCCTTCTCGATGTTCGAGGCGTTCACGCAGAAGAAGAGCGCGTCGTCGGCCAGCCGGTAGACCGTGACGTCGTCCACCACGCCGCCGCGCTCGTTGCAGAGCAGGCCGTAGCGCACCTGGCCGATCGCGAGGGACGCCACCGGGCAGGTGACGAGGCGCTCGGCCGCCGCGACGGCGCCGGGGCCCGCGAGATGGATCTGCCCCATGTGCGAGACGTCGAAGAGGCCCGCGCGCTCGCGCACGGCGCGGTGCTCCTCGAGGATCGACGTGTACTGCACCGGCATCTCGAAGCCGGCGAAGGGGACCATGCGCGCCCCGAGCCGCCGGTGCGTCTCGGCCAGCGGGGTGCGCCGGAGCTCGCTCACGACAGGCGCTCGCCGAGGACGCGGGCGCGATAGGCCGAGAGCGTGTTGCGCAGCAGCATCGTGATCGTGAGCGGGCCGACCCCGCGGCGCGAGGGCGTGATCAGCGCGGCCCGGCCGAGGGCGGCATCGAAGTCCACGTCGCCGATCTGCACGCCGTCGATCACGTTCACGCCGATGTCGATCACGGCCGCGCCGCGCCGGATCCACTCGCCGCGCACGAGCTTCGGGCTGCCGGCGGCGGCGACCACGACGTCGGCGCCCCGCACTGCGGCGGCGAGATCCCGGGTGCGCGAGTGGCAGATCGTCACCGTGGCGTGGCGCTCGAGCAGCAGCAGCGCGACGGGCTTGCCGACGAGCGCGCTGCGCCCGACCACGACCGCGTTGGCGCCGGCGAGGGGCACGCGCTGACGATCGAGCACCTCGAGGATGCCGAGGGGCGTGCAGGGGCGGAGGCCGGGCAGGCCTGCGAGCAGGCGCCCGGCGTTCACGGTGTGGAGGCCGTCCACGTCCTTCGCCGGGTCGAGCGCCTCGGTCACGCCGGTCGCGGAGAGGCCTTTCGGAAGCGGAAGCTGGACCAGGATGCCGTCGACGCCGTCGTCGCGGTTCAGGCTCTCGACCAGGCCGACGACCTCCGCCTGCGTCGTGCTCGCGGGCAGCGTGTGCTCGCGCGACGCCATCCCCGCGCGCTCGCACGCGCGCCGCTTGCCCTGGATGTACGAGAGGCTCGCCGGGTCGTCGCCGACCAGCACCACGGCGAGGCAGGGCGGCCGCTTCCCCTGGGCGACGAGCTGCGCGACCTCGGCGGCGATCTCCTCGCGTAGCTCCTGCGCGAGGGCCATGCCGTCGACGACGTGGGTCGAGATCGCTGCGTCGGGCGAGCTCGGGGGAGAGCTCGAAGTCATGCGGCCTCCGCGTGGCGGCGCGCAGGATACCCGACGGGGGCGCGACGAAAAGGCCGCGTGCGAGGCTAGGCGGCGCTCGGCTTCGACGACTTCGAGCCCGAGGGCTTCGGCTTCTTCGAAGAATCGGACGAGCCCGAGGCGCCCGGCGCCGCGCTCGAGGAGGACGCGCTCGCGTCGCCGCCGCTCGCCGGCGCCGAGCTTGCCTCGCTCTTCTTGTCCTTCTTGGCGCTCGACGACGAGTAGAGATCCGAGTACCAGCCGCCGCCCTTCAGCACGAAGCTCGTGGCCGAGATCATGCGCTTCGCCTTCAGGGCGCCGCAGCTCGGGCACTTCTTGATCGGATCCTCGGTGATGCGCTGCACGCGCTCGAACTCGTGGCCGCACTTGTCGCAGCGGTACTCGTAGGTGGGCATGAAACCGCCTTGCTCCTCTCTCCCGGCGGCCCCGTCAGGGCCGCTCGGCCAGTGCCCGGAGGCGCCGCTCGAGATCCTCGGCATCGCCGCTCACGCCGACCCGCTTGCGCCGCCCGCGCGCAGCAGGATCGAGCGAGATCGACGCGCGGGGCACCTCGAGCGCCTCGGCCAGGGCCGCCACGCAGGCCGCGTTCGCCTTCCCTTCGACGGGAGGCGCCGATACGGCCACGCGCAGCGCATCTCCTTGCGTGCCGCCGACCGACGGGCGCTTCGCCCGCGGCGTGACGTGGATCCAGAACGCAACCCCGCCCACGGCGCGGCCAACGTTCAGGCGGGGAGCGCCTTCCGTCAAGCGCCTCCGCCGCCACCCTGGGCGGCGACCGGCGTCGGGCGCGTGAGGTAGGTGATCTTGCCGTCGAGTAGCGGATCCTCGGGCAGCGGGTCGGCGAGGCCCTCGAGCAGGGCGAGGTGGGTCTCGATCGTGCTGCGGACCGCGCCCGCGAGGCGGGAGCGCAGGCCCTTCATCTCGCGGATGTCCTCGGCGAGCTTCGCGGCGCGGCGGTGGGCCGCGTCGAGGATCTTCTCGGCCTTCACCTCGGCCTGGCCGATCATCGTCTCGGACTCCCGGACGGCGGTGGATTTCAGGTCCTCGGCGATCGTCTGCGCCATGACCAGGGTCTCGCGCAGCACGCGCTCCTGGGCTTCGAGCTCGGCGACGCGCTTCTCGAGGTCGTAGGAGCGCGACTTCAGTGCCTCGTTCTCGAGCACCAGGGCCTCGTAGTCCTCGGACACGAGACGCAGGAACGACTCGACCTCCGCCGGATCGAGGCCCCGGAGCCGGGCCGCGAAGCGGTGGTTCTGGATGTCGAGCGGCGTCAGGCGCATGGGCTCCTCCGGGGTTCGAGACCATGCAGGAGATCGACCGAACCCCCGGAACTCTTGAACGTGATGCCCCTCACACGGGTCCCCGGAGCTCGCGCGAGCGGGCGGTGGCGGCGGCGACGGCCTCGTGGACCGCGGCCCGGAAGCCGCAGGCTTCGAGGCGCTCGAGGCCGGCGATCGTGGTGCCTCCCGGAGACGTGACCTGATCCTTCAAGGATGCCGGGTGACGACCCGATTCGAGCGCGAGCTTTGCGGCGCCGAGCACGGTCTGGAACGCCAGCTCGTAGGCGGCGTCGCGCGGCAGGCCCATGCGCACGCCGGCGTCGCCGAGGGCCTCGAGGAAGACGAAGACGTAGGCCGGGCCGCTGCCCGAGAGGCCCGTCACGGCGTCGAGGAGCCCTTCCGACGGCGCCTCCCAGACCCGTCCCACCGCCTCGAAGAGTGCGCGGACGGCGGCGCGGTCGGCGGGCGTCGCGGCGGCGTTGGCGCAGAACGCGGTGGCGGCGGCGCGCACCAGAGCGGGCGTGTTCGGCATCGCGCGCACCGCGCGGGCGCCGGGCGGCAGCGCGCGCTCGAGGGCCGCGAGCGGGACGCCCGCGGCGATCGACACGTAGAGCGGGCGCAGGACGGTCTCCGGCGGCAGGGCCGCCGCAAGGCCGCTGAGCACCGGCGCGACCAGGCCCGGCTTCACGGCGAGGACGACGAGATCGCTCGCCGCGACCACGTCTGCGTTGTCGGCGCTCGCGGCGAGGCCGAGCTCGTCGAGGCGCTTGCGCCGCGCGGGGTCGGGGTCCGCGATCCGGATCCGCTCCCGCGCGTGGCCGGCCGCGACGAGCCCGCCAGCCAGCGCCTCGGCCATCGCGCCTCCGCCCACGAATCCCACGCGCCGCTCCGCGAACGTCATGCCGCTTCCTCCCGCGGCCCGAACAGGGCCGTACCGACGCGCACGTGCGTCGCGCCTTCCTCGATCGCCGTCTCGAAGTCGCTCGACATCCCCATCGAGAGCTTCGCGAGGCCCGCGCCGCCCGGCATTCCGCGCAGCGCCTGCGCCGTCTCGCGCAGGCGGGCGAAGACCGCGCGCAGGGCGTCGGGCGCGAGCCCGTCGGCGGGGATCGTCATGAGGCCCGTCACCTCGAGCGAAGGGAGCTTCGCGCACGCCTCGAGCAGGGCCGGCAGCTCCTCGGGCGTCGCGCCGCCCTTCTGGGGCTCGCCGCACAGGCTCACCTGCAGCAGCACCTCGAGGCGCCGCCGCCCGGCGTGCGACGGATCCGCGGCGAGGCGTCGCTCGAGCTCGGCGGCGAGCTCTGCGCGATCGACGGTGTGGAGCACGTCGAAGAGCGCGACGGCGTCGCGGGACTTGTTGCGCTGGAGACGCCCGATGCCGTGCCAGCGCGGCGGCGGGAGTCCTCGGGCGGCGAGGGCGGCCTCGACGGCGGCGCGCTTCGGCTTCGCCTCCTGCACGTAGTTCTCGCCCAGATCCTGGAGCCCCGCTGCGACGGCCTCGACCACACGCTCCGCCGTCACGCGCTTCGAGACGCCGACGAGCGTCACCGCGGCCGGGTCGCGGCCGACGCGCCGCGCGGCCGACGCGATCCGGGCGCGCAGCGCCGCGAGCCGCGCGGCGACGTCGCTCATCCCGGCACGCCGGGCTCGATGCCGGCGCGCGCGAGCAGCGCGAGGGTCTCGTCCATCGGGAGGCCGATCACGTTGGTCTCGCTGCCCTCGATCGCGTGGATGAAGCGACGGCCCTCGCCCTGGGCCGCGTAGGCGCCGGCCTTGTCGAGGGGCTCGCCCGTCGCGACGTAGCGGCGGATCTCGTCCTCTCCCGCGGCGCGCATCAGCACCCGGCTCGTGACGCGCGCCTCGCCCACCACAGCGCCGCCGCTCGCGACCAGGGCCACGCCCGTGAACACCTCGTGGGCGCGCCCGACGAGACGGCGCAGCAACGTCACCGCGTGCTCGGGATCGTCGGGCTTGCCGAGCACCTCGCCGTCCACGACCACGATCGTGTCCGCGCCGAGCACGATGCGCGCGGCGCCGCCGGGGAGCGCGCGTGCCACGGCGCCGGCCTTCTCGCGCGCGAGGCGCGCCACCAGGTCGTGGGGCTCTTCGCCGGGCGCGGCCGTCTCGTCGAGGTCCGCGGGCTGCGTCTCGAAGGCGACGCCGGCGCGCGCGAGCAGATCGCGGCGGCGCGGCGAGGCGCTCGCGAGCACGAGCACGGGCGGGCGGCGGTCGGCGACGGTGGACATGGAGGCGGGGGGTACCGGCGGGCTCCGGGCGGGTCAAGGGCCGGCGCGAGCGGGCCTGGGGTAGGGTCGTGGAATGAGCGACGAGCCGCGCCGCGCATGGACTCTCGCCGCCGCACGAGAGCTGCTGCCCGACGTGCGCCAGCGGACCGAGCGCGCGGTGCGCGAGGCGGAGGCCCTCGTCGCCGCGGGTGAGGGCGCGAGCGCCGGCGCCGAGCGCCGTGCGCAGACCGCCGCCGAGGTCGAGCGTGTGATCGGGCGCTGGGCGCGCGAGATGGAAGCCCTCGGGCTCGAGGTGAAGGGCCTCTGGCTCGTCGACTTCGACAACGGCAACGGGTTCTTCTGCTGGCGCTGGCCGGAGCCGGAGCTCGCCTGGTTCCATGGCTACGACGAGGGCTTCGCGGACCGCACGTTGATTCAGTGAGTTGTGCTCCGCTGATTGTGTCTGACGACCGCGAGGTCGGTTCCTCCCGCGACCGGATGCGCCCGGATCAGATCACGTAGACGGCGCGATGCCGGACCGGGTTCGGGATGCGGCGCGTCGGGATCTCGCGCCAGTAGTAGTCGGCCCAGCGCGCGGGGAGCGCGATCCGCGTCGGGAAGAGCCGCTGCGCGAGCACGTCCTCGACCTGGAGCTTGCGCCCGAGGATCCCGAGTCGCTCGGCGGGCGAAGCGTCCTGCTTGCGCTCCGAGAAGCTCTTCATCGTGTTGCGCCAGACGAGGAGGATCGCGAGCCGCTCGGCGGCGCTCTGGCGCCGCTTCGAGAACGCGATGGTCTCGCGCTTGTGGTTCGCGCTCGAGTGGCGGATCAGGAGATCGACGAGATTCACCGGGAAGAGCGGGTTCTGGGGCGTGCGTGCGGCGCGCGACGACGTGACGGCGTGGTCGAAGCGCCGGTCCCGAAGCCGGCGGAGCGCACGGGGATAGGCCGGGTGCTCGTCCGAGCGCAGGCTGATGCGGGCGCCGGTCGGGACCAGGATCTCGAGCAGCGCCGCCATCTCGCGCTCGATCGACTTCGGATCGGGACGGCCGAGGCGCCCTTCGAGCTCGGCCCGCCGCGCCCGCTGGCGCGCGGTCATCCGGCCTTTGCGCCGCAGCTCCGAGTCGGTGAAGCCGTAGACGAAGTGCGACTCGGCACCGACGGCGAGGTGGAAGTGGACGGGCGTGTACTGGCTGAACTCGAAGGACTCGAAGCCGTCGACGACGAGGGGCTCCGCAGGCGCAGCGTGAGGACGCAGCGTCTCGTGGAGGAGCAGGCAGTGGCGGCCGAGGCGGACGGTCTGACGCAGGACGGTGGTCGGCGAGACGCGGAGCTCGCGGGCGATCTGGCGGTAGGCGGAGCAGCCGAGGAGGCGGCCGAAGATCACCGGCTGCAGCGCGGGGCGGCGCAGCCAGTAGGTGGTGGAGAAGGTCTGTGAACTGAAGGAGCGGCGGCACTGTGAACAGCGGTACCGCTGGATCCGGCGTGGGGCCGCCTGGCGCACGAAGAAGCCCGCCTTCTTGAAGCGCCAACCCTCTGGATTGCGATGGAATCGGCAGCCCGGGTTGGGACAGAAGGGCGGCGTGAAGATCGTGGATGCGCGCTGCATGCCGCCTGCAACAGCACGTCGCGTGCCGGGACACAATCAGCGGAGCACAACTGATTCATTGAGAGTCGCCCTGCAGCTCGAACGGGACGTCCTCGATCTCGTCCTCGCAGGCGAGGTCGACCCGCCGCCTCGGCTCCTCCAGGAACGCGCGCGCCACGTCCGCCGCGCATTCGTCGCCGTCGAGCACGCCGTGCGCCATCCCGGGCGAGACGTAGACCTGGCCGTTCTCGAGGCCTGCGGCGGCGTCCTTCGCCCAGGCGACGGGCGTCACCGGGTCGTACTCGCCGGCGAGGAGCAGGACCGGCGTCTTCGAGACCACCCGCGCCGACACCGCGGGCGGCGCGGGGGGGAGGGCGAGCACGCGGCAGGGGTCGAGGTCCCAGTCGTCGCGCACGTAGCGCAGGACGCGCGGGTGCGCGGCCGAGCGCGCGAGCTGGTCGGCGCGCGTCGGCCGCGGCGGCGCGTCCTGGCACTCGACGGCGTAGTAGGCGAGGTCGCTCGCGTCGGGATCGAGCAGCGAGGTGATGAAGTCGTCGACGAGCGGTCCGAGGGCCGCCTTCGGATCCTCCGCGGCGCTCGCGATCCGCCGCGGCAGCTCCGGGATGCGCTCCCAGCGATAGAGCGCGTCGAAGAGAACCGCGACCAGCCGGTGGTCGTCGATCGCGACCTCGAGCACGGGCCCGCCGTCGGGATCGGGCACGGAGAAGCGGAGCGGCGTCGCGCGTGCGCGCGCGAGCAGCGCGTCGAGCTTCGTCTCGAGATCGGGATACGCGTCCGCGCAGCGGTCGTCCGCGGCACAGCCGTGCAGCAGCGTGTCGAGGGCGCCGTCGAGCACCGCGGGCCAGGTCGCGAAGGCGTCCACGTCGGGCGGATAGACCGAGTCGAGGATCACGCTGCGGAGGCGCTCGGGATGGTCGGCCAGCACGCGCAGCGCGAGGCGCGTGCCGTAGGAGACGCCGTAGAGGTTCCAGTCGCGGCCGCCCAGGGCCTCGAGCAGCTCTGCGACGTCGTCGGCGCTGCGCTGGCTGGTGTAGCGCCGAAGGTCGACGCCCCGGAGCGCGAGACGCTCGCGGCAGGCGAGGAGCGCCGCGGCCTCCTCGGCGAAGGTGTCGCGCGGCTCGCGCGCATCGGGCAGCTCGCGGCGCAGCACCCTTCGGCTCTCGGGGCAGTCGAGGCGCGGCCGCGAGTCGCCGGTGCCGCGCGGATCGAAGAGCACGAGGTCGCCGTCGTGGCCGAGGGCGTCGCGCCAGGCGCGCCAGCTGTCGAGGGACGCCGCGTCGAGGCCGGTCGCCTGGCCCGGCCCGCCGGTCACGTAGAGGAGCGGCGTTCCGGGACGGACCCAGGGCGGCGCGTGCAGGATCACGACCGCGAGCGCTCCGGCGCCGTCGCTCGGCAGGAGGCGCGCGCAGCTCGCGCGCGCGCCCCAGCCGCCGGGATCGAAGTCGCAGGGCCGCCGCTCGAGCCGCGCGCCGCTCGCGAGCGTCACGTCGGGCGGACGGAAGGGACCGAGCTCGTGGCGGGCCGCCTCGCCGGTACCGAGGCCGGCCGCGGCGAGCCCGAGGCCGAGGGCGAGTGCGCGGCGCCGCCGGCGCGCGGGGCGCGGCGCGCGACGCGGCGGGGGGATCGCGGGCTCGGCCGGCGGCGGCATCGCTGCCTACCATACGTTGAGCCGGTGCCGCGGACATCCACGCAGGCGCGTGGGGGAGGGCCGAGGTGGCGCACGACACGCACGAGACGGGCGGGCCGCGTCCGAAGAGCGGGACGCACCAGCCGAGCGGCGCAGGCGGAACGCGCATCGAGCGCGACTCCCTCGGCGAGATGGAGGTGCCCGCCGACGCGCTCTGGGGCGCGTCCACCGAGCGCGCGCGGCGGAACTTCCCGGTCTCGGGCGAGGGCCTGCCGCGCCGCTTCCTCGCCGCCCTCGCGCTCGTGAAGCGCTGCGCCGCCGAGACGGCGGGCGAGACCGGCCTCCTCGAGCCCGCGCTCGCGCGCGCGATCGCGGCCGCCGCGGCCGAGGTCGAGCGCGGCGAGCACGATCGACACTTCGTGGTGGACGTGTTCCAGACCGGCTCCGGCACCTCGACGAACATGAATGCCAACGAGGTGATCGCCCACCGCGCGTCGGCGCTGCTCGGGGACGGGCGGCGCGTGCACCCGAACGACGACGTGAACGTCGCCCAGAGCTCGAACGACGTGATCCCGACCGCGCTCCACGTGGCGGCCCGCCAGGCCCTGCACGAAGACCTGCTGCCGGCCCTGCGCACGCTCCAGGCGTCGCTCCGGCGCCAGGCCGAGCGGCACCAGGACGTGGTGAAGCTCGGCCGCACGCACCTCATGGACGCGACGCCGATGCGCGTCGGCCAGGAGCTCGGCGGCTTCGCGCGCCAGGTCGAGCTCGGCGTCGCGCGCGTCGAGGCGGCGCGAGACGCCCTGGCCGAGCTCGCTCTCGGCGGCACGGCCGTCGGCACCGGGCTCACCTGTCCGCCGGGCTTCGCCGCGCGCACGATCGCCCGGATCTCGCACGCGACCGGTCTCGCGTACAGGGAGGCCGCCGACCACTTCGAGGCCCAGGCCGCCCAGGACGCCGCGGTCGAGGTGAGCGGGCAGCTCCGGACGGTCGCGGTGTCGCTCCACAAGATCGCGAGCGACGTGCGGCTCCTGGCGTCGGGACCGCGCGGCGGCCTCGCCGAGCTCGTGCTGCCGGCGCTGCAGCCCGGCTCGTCGATCATGCCTGGGAAGGTGAACCCGGTGCTCTGCGAGGTGGTGACGCAGGTCGCGGCGCAGGTGATCGGGAACGACGCCGCGATCACCGTCGGCGGCCTCGGCGGCCCGCTGCAGCTCAACGTCTTCCTGCCGCTCCTCGCCCGGAACCTGCTCGAGTCGATCCGCCTGCTCGCGAACGCCTCGCGGCTCTTCGCGGAGCGCTGCATCGACGGCCTCGAGGTGGATCGGGCGCAGACCGAGGGATGGGTCGAGCGCAGCCTCGCGCTGGTAACGGCCCTGGTGCCGCGCATCGGCTACGACCGCGCGGCTGCGATTGCGAAGCGCGCGATGGCCGAGGGCCGCACCGTGCGCGAGATCTGCCTGGCCGAGGGGGTGCTGCCCGAGGCCGAGCTCGCGCGGCTGCTCGATCCGCGCCGCCAGACCGAGGGCGGGCGCGAGGGAGGAGGCGGCGCCTGAGGCGTCGCCGCCGGAGCGCCGCTGCGCCTACTCGCCGCCGCCGCGCGCGCGCTCGAGGCGCGTCACCAGGCGGTCGGCGCCGCCGCCCGCCCACGACTTCACGCGCTCGCCGTTCACGAAGATGACGTTGTACGGCAGCTCGTGAAGGTCGGCGATCCAGGGATTCGCCTTCTTGAAGGAGATCAGGCCGGGCCGGTCGAGCAGGATCTTGCCGAAGCGCACGCCAGCGAAGCGATCGTCGGCGGCGAGGAAAGTCTCGAGCTCCGCCGTCCACTCGTTGCAGGCGGCACAGTCGCTCTTCCCGAGCATCAGCACCGCGACCGGCGCCTTCGTGAAATCCTGCCAGGCGTCGCCTTCGAGCTTCTCGAGCCTCGCGCCCACGCTTCACCTCCCGAGACGGGCGCGGGGGCCCTCTGGCCCCCGCGCAATTCGAGCCGATTCGCGGCGACTAGCCGACGAACGCGTCGCCCTTCTTCCAGTTCGCGCCGCACAGGCCGCCGCTCTGGAGGGCCTGCACGGTGCGCAGCGTCTCCTGCGGGCTGCGGCCGGCGGAGAGGTCGTTCACCGAGACCGAGCGGACGATGCCCTTGTCGTCGACCACGACCGTCGCGCGGAAGGCGATGCCCTGGTCTTCCTTCAGCACGCCGAAGGCGCGGCTCACCGCGTGGTTCGTGTCGGCGACGACCGGGTGCGTGATGTCCTTCGGGAAGGTCTTCTTGTCGGCGAACCAGGCCTTGTGGCTGAAGAACGAGTCGGTGCTGACGCCGATCACCTCGGTCTTGTCGTCCTTGAAGTCGTCCGAGAGGTCCTGGAAGCCCTTGATCTCGGTGGGGCAGACGAACGTGAAATCGAGGGGGTACCAGTAGAGGACGTGCCACTTCCCGGCGTAGTCCTTGTTGGAGAGGGTCTTCTGCTCGCCCTTCACGTAGGCGACGGCCGTCCAGGCCGGCTCCGGCTGTCCGATCATGGTCATCGTGCGTCTCCCGTTCTTGGTTGATGCGTCGTGCTGGGTGGATCCGTCCCGTCGCCGCGTGCCATCCGAGCCGTCACGCGCGAAGTGGGACCGAAACCGTCTCTTTTTCGAGATTACTCGAAATCTTCGATCGGGCCAGCCGGGCTCAGACCGGCACCAGCCCGCCCCGCACCGTCGCGCCGTCGTCGCTCGCGAGGAAGCGCAGCACCGCGGCAATGCGCGCGGGCGACGTCCACTGCGACGCGTCGGCGTCCGGCATCGCGGCGCGGTTCGCGGGCGTGTCGATCGTCGTCGGCACGACGGCGTTCACGCGCACGCCCGACGCGGCGACCTCCTTCTGCATCGTCTCGGTGAGGGCCGCGACTGCGGCCTTCGCGGCGACGTAGGCCGAGATGCCGCCGGGCCGGTCGATCGCGGCGCGCGAGGCCACGTTCAGGATCACGCCCGCGCGGCGCGCGATCATGCCTGGCAGCACGGCCCGGCTCATCGCCACCAGCGAGCGTACGTTGGTGCGCCACATCCGGTCGAGGTCGTCGAGGGAGGACTCGTGGACGGTGCCGGCCGCGAAGCCGCCGACGCCGTTCACGAGCACCACGGGCTCGCCGGCGGCGCGGGCCACGGCGCTCGCGCCGGCCTCGTCGGCGACGTCGGCCTCGAGCAGGACGAGGCGCCCCGCCGCGAGAGCGGCGGGCTCCGCCGCCGCCGCGCGCTCGCGCTCCGCCGCGACGATCCACGGCACGACCACGCGCGCACCCTCGCCGAGGAACGCGTGCACCACCGCGGCGCCGAGGGCGCCGGTGCCGCCGGTCACGATCACGTTACGCGCGCTCATCCGTCCCCCCTTCCGTTGCCGACGCCGTCGAGGCGCGCGAGCGCGCGCTCCGCGGCGCGTCGCAGATCCGTGTCGGCGGCGTCCGCAGCGAGCGCGACCAGGCGCTCGCGAAAATGGTTCGGCAGCGAGGCGGGGCTCGAGAGGCCGAGCTCGCCCAGGGCCACGGCGGCGATGCGGCGGCAGGCAAGGTCGGGCTCGCCGGCGATCGCTTCGAGCAGCCGCTCGCCGACCTCCGGCGGCGGATCGAGCAGCGAGGCCAGCGCCGAGAACGCCGCGCGCCGGACGTGGACCGCCTCGTCCCGCGTGCCCTCGACCAGGACGCGCGCCGCCTCGGGCCGATCCGGCGCGAGCTCGCGCAGGGCGAACGAGGCCATGCGACGCACCACGGCGTCGTCGCCCGCGCGCACCAGGCCGACCAGCACGCCGAGCACCTCGCCGTGGAGCCGGCCGAGGTCGACCAGCATGCGTGCCGCCGACCAGCGCACGTCGCCGTCCGGGCTCGCGAGGGAATCGATCAGCGCGGGCATCAGGCTCGGCGTCGGCGGCCCGAGCCGCACGCTGGTGTACGCCGCGGCGAAGCGCCGGCGCGGCGAGTCGCTGCGCAGCGCCGTCCGCAGCACCTGCTCGACGTGGCGCTCGCGGCGGCCGATCGACGCCAGGGCGTCGCTCGCCGCCCGCGAGACCGACTTCGCGGGATCGCCCAGCGCCTCGCCCAGGAGCTCGAGCAGCAGCGCCGCCGACGGATCCTCCGGCGCCGCGATGCACGCGGCGCGACGCTCCGCGGGGTCGGGATGCCGCAGCCGTTCGGCGATCGGATGCGTCACGGCCTCACGCTCCGGCGAGCGCCCAGCGCGCGCTGCGGGGGCCCGCGACGCCGGCCTCGACGCGCCGCGCGCGGCCCTCGCGCTCGAGCTTCACCAGGTGCGCGGTGACCGACTCCGCCGCCGCCTGGTGCAGCACCTTCGGCACGTCGGTGTAGATCCGGGCCACGAGCTCGGATGGGCGCGCGGGGCCGATCTCGGCGAGGGCGTCGACGATCTGGCGCTCGCGCTCACGGCGGTGCGCCAGGTACTCGCGCAGCTTCGCGGGCCCGTCCTCGATGCGCGGGCCGTGGGCCGGGTAGATGCGCTCGATGCCGAGGGCCAGGAGCTTCTCGAGGCTCGCCATGTAGTCGAGCAGGTCGCCGCCCTGGCTCGGGATCACGGTCGTGCCGACGCCCAGCACGTTGTCGCCGCTGAAGAGGGCGTTCTCCTCCTCCAGCACGAAGTTCAGGTGGTCCTCGGCGTGGCCGGGGGCGAAGACGGCGCGCAGCCGCGCGCCCTCGGTCTCGACCACGTCGCCGTCGCCGAGGGGCTCGAGCGGCACGGGGCAGCCGACGTCCTCGGGCGCAGGGAGCTTCGAGACGCGCAGCTTCCCGAAGCGGCCGACCACGTCGGCGACGCCGCCGATGTGATCCGGGTGCCCGTGGGTCAGCACGATCTCCTGCAGGCCCGTGCAGCCGGCCCGCGCCATCGCGCGCTCGAGCACGGGCAGATAGGCCGCGGCGCCCTGGCCGGTGTCGAGCAGGATGCGCTTCGCGCCGGTGCCGACGAGGTAGGTGTTGGTGCCCGGCCCCGTGAAGAGGCCGGGGTTCATGCCCAGGGCGACCGTCACGCGCGACGACCAGACGTCGAGCTCCGGCATCGCGAGCCCGATCATCACGTTCGGCGCAGCAGTCTTCGTCACGCGTCACTCGCCTGCGACGGTCATGCGGGCGACGCGCACGGAGGGCGCCGCCGTCGCGCCGAGCCAGAGCAGATCGTTCCCGACGAGGTCGATCGCGCGCAGCATCTCGCCCAGGTTGCCCGCGATCGTGATCTCCTCGACGGGGTGCACGACGCGGCCGCCCTCGATCCAGAGGCCCGCCGCGCCCCGCGAGTAGTCGCCCGTCACGGGCTGGAAGCCCTGGCCGATCAGCTCCGTCACGAGCAGCCCGCGCTCGGTGCGCGCGATCATCTCCTCGAGCGAGAGATCGCCGGGCTCGAGCCAGAGATTCGTGGTGCCGACGCCGGGCGCGCTCGCGGCGCCCCGCGAGGCGTTGCCCGTGCTCGGGAGCCCGAGCTTGCGGCCGGAGTAGGAGTCGAGGAGCCAGCTCCGCAGGCGGCCCTTCTCGACCAGGACGTTGCGCCGCGTCGGCAGCCCTTCGCCGTCGAAGGGACGGCTCGCGAGGCCGCCCTGGAGACGCCCGTCGTCGACGATCGTCACGCGCTCGCTCGCGATCGTCTCGCCCATCTGCTCGCGCAGGAAGGACGACTCGCGGTAGATCGCGTAGCCCGAGACGCAGCCCGCGACGTGGCCGAGCAGACTGCGCGCCGTGAGCGGGTCGAAGATCACCGGCACCTCGCCGGTCGGCACCCGCTTCGCGCCGAGCCGGCGCACCGCGCGCTCGGCGGCGTGACGCCCGACGGCGTCGGGCGCCTCGAGGTCGGCGATGCGGCGCGCGGCGGTCATCCAGTAGTCGCGCTGCATCGCGCCGTTCTCGCGGGCGATCGGCTCCGAGAAGAGGCCGTGGCTCGCGCTCTCGAAGCTGCCGCGGAAGAAGGCGCTGTTGCCATACGCGACGCGCCGGAAGCCGGTCGTGACCTGGGAGCCCTCGCTGTTCACGATGCGCGCGTCGACGGCGCGCGCCGCCGCCTCGGCCTGCTTCGCGGTGGCGATGCGCGCCTCGATCGGCACCTCGCGGTCGCGCGGGTCGATGAGCGCGAGATCGGGCAGATCCGTCGCGAAGTCGCCGTCGGGCAGGCCCGCGGTCGGATCGGGCGCGGTCGCCTTCGCGAGCGCGACCGTCGCGTCCGCCATGCGATCGACGGCGTCGGCCGAGAGATCGCTGGTGGAGGTCACGGCGGAGCGCAGGCCGCCCGGGCCCGAGACGAAGACGCGGATCCCGAGCGTGCGCTCACGGGCCTGGGAGACGAAGTCGATCTCCTCGCCGCGCACCCGGGCCTCGAGGCCGTCGCTCTCGAGACAGACGGCGTCCGCGGCGGCGGCGCCCTGGGCCCGCGCGCGCGCGAGGGCGCGGTCCACCACGAGGATCAGGTCGGGGCCGACGGCAGCCTGGCTCACGCCTGGGTCCCTCCCACGGTGATCTGGTCGAGGCGGATCGTCGGCATGCCGACCCCGACGGGCACGCTCTGGCCGTCTTTGCCGCAGGTGCCGACACCGCGATCGAGGGCGAGGTCGTTGCCGATGCGCGAGACGCGCAGCAGCGACTCGGGCCCGCTCCCGATCAGCGTCGCTCCCTTCACCGCGGCGCCGAGCTTCCCGTCCTCGATCAGGTAGGCCTCGTTCGCGCTGAACACGAACTTGCCGCTGGTGATGTCCACCTGGCCGCCGGCGAACGAGACCGCGTAGAGGCCACGCTTCACGCTGCGCAGGATGTCGGCGGGGTCGTCCTGGCCCGCGAGCATGAAGGTGTTCGTCATGCGCGGCATCGGCAGGTGCGCGTAGCTCTCGCGCCGGCCGTTGCCCGTGGGTGCTACGCCCATGAGGCGCGCGTTCAGGCGATCCTGCAGGTAGCCGCGCAGGATGCCGTCCTCGATCAGCACGTTGCGCTGCGTCGGCGTGCCTTCGTCGTCGACGTTGAGCGAGCCGCGGCGCTCGGCGATGGTGCCGTCGTCCACGACCGTCACGCCCGGCGCGGCCACGCGCTCGCCGATGCGGTCGCTGAAGGCGCTCGTCTTCTTGCGGTTGAAGTCGCCCTCGAGGCCGTGGCCCACCGCCTCGTGCAGCAGCACACCCGGCCAGCCCGGGCCGAGCACGACGTCCATGGTGCCGGCGGGGCAGGGCTTCGCGTCGAGGTTCAGGAGCGCCGCGCGCACGGCTTCGTCCACGATGGGTCGCCACGCCGCAGGGTCGAGCACGCGCGCGAGCTCGTAGCGCCCGCCCATGCCCTGATAGCCGACCTCGCGCCGCGTGCCGTCGGCGGCGATCACCGACACGTTGAGCCGCACCAGGGGCCGCACGTCGCCGACGAGGGTGCCGTCGCTCGCCGCCACCAGCACGACGCGATGCTGCGACACCACGCTCGCCATCACCTGCTTCACGCGGGGGTCGCGGCCCCGGGCGTAGGCGTCGATCTCGCCGAGGAGCGCCACCTTCTTCTCGACCGGGACCTCGGTCGGCGGCGTCGCCACCGGGTAGAGGTCGCGCGACGGTCGCGCCGGATGAACGGCGACAGCCCCCGGCCCGCCCGCGCGCTCGCTGATCGCGCGCGCGGTGCCGGCCGCGAGCTTCAAGCTCTCGAGCGTGATCTCGTCGGTGTGGGCGTAGCCCTGGCGCTCGCCGCTCTGTACGCGCACGCCGACGCCCTGCTCGAGGTGCCGGTCGCCGGTCTTGACGAGGCTCTCCTCGAGGGAGACCGAGTCGCTGGTCGCATACTCGAAGAAGAGGTCGGCGTGGTCGACGCGGCGCTCGAGGGCGGTGCCGAGCGTGGCGGCCACGCTCCGGTCGTCGACGCCGAAGCGCTCGCGGAAGAAGTCGAGGGGCGCGGCGGTCTCGCTCACGGGCGGGCCTCCTTCGAGAGGGTCTCGATGCGTCGGGGCAGCGCGGCGAGCGTAGCAAGCGACGCGACGTGGATCGCCTGGAGGCCCGCGGCGGCGGCGCCCGCCACGTCGTGGTCGGCGTCGTCCCCCACGTAGACCGCGTCGTGGGCCGCCACGCCGAGGCGCGCGAGGGCGAACGCGAAGATGCGCGGATCGGGCTTCGCGGTGCCGGCGTCGCGCGGCAGCACGACGAGCTCGAAGGCGGGCGCGAGGCCGAGTCCCGCGAGCAGGCCCGGGAGGCGCCCGTCGAAGTTCGAGACCACGGCGAGGCGGAGGCCCCGGGCGCGCAGCGCCTCCAGGGCGTCGCGCGCGCCGGGCATCGCGTCCCAGCTCGTCGCGTCCGCGAAGTGCGTCCAGAGCGCGTCGAAGTACGCCTCGAAGTCGCTGAACTTCGCGGTGCCGTCGGCAGCACGGAACGCACGGCGCACGATCTCGCGCCACCAGCCGCGCTCGAGGTCGGCGACGCGCCCGGGGCTCTCGCCCGGGAACGCCATGGGCGGCATCTGGCGGAACACGCGGCGGAACGCGTCGTCGACGTGACCCGCCGGAAGCGACACGCCGAAGGGGCGGGCGAGCCGCGCATAGGTCTCGCCCACCGGCTCGCGCAGGCGGATCAGGGTGCCGGCGGCATCGAAGAGGACGGCGCGCACGTCGGCGAGCATCGCACCGCTGGTGCACGGTCCACCAGGGCGGCGCCGCGCGGGCCGCGATCCGGCCCTCAGGTCGCGCCGATCCGGGGCTCGTCGCTCGCCGGCGCGCGGGGCAGCGCGAGTCGAAGGCACGCGCCGCCGAGGGGGCTTCGCGCCGCCGAGACGTCGCCGCCCTGCAGGCGCGCGATCATGCGCACCAGCGCGAGCCCGAGGCCGATGCCGTTTCCCGTGCGCGCCTCGTCGAGCTGGACGAAGCGCTCGAAGACGCGCTCGCGGTCGCTCTCGGGGATGCCCCGGCCGGAATCGGAGACCGAGAGCTCGACCCTGGCGTCGTCGGCCGAGACCGCCAGCTCGATCTTCCCGCCGTCGGGCGTGTGTCGCACCGCGTTGTCGAGCAGGTTCGAGAGCGCCCGCTGGAGCAGGCTGCGATCGCCGACCACGCTGCAGTCGTCGGTGGGGAGGACGAGGGAGAGGTCGATCCCGCGCTCCTCGCAGGTCGGGCGGAACAGCTCGAGCAGGTCCGCCGAGAGCTGCGCCAGGGAGAGCGGCTCGCGGCGCAGCGCCAGGCGACCCTCCTCGCCCTTCGCGAGCAGCAGCAGGTTCTCGATCAGGCGGCGCATGTCCTCGGCGGCCTCGCGCACCGCGATCAGGTCGGAGCTCGCGTCCGGACTCCCGTCCGGACTCCCGTCCTCTGCGCCGCGACGGAGCAGCGCGACGTCGGCGAGGTTCAGCATCCGGTTCACGGGCGTCCGCAGCTCGTGGGCGACGTCTGCGCTGAAGGACGACATGCGCTGGAAGGCGTCCTCGAGGCGCTGCAGCACGTGGTTCAGCGCGCGCGCGTGCCGGTCCATGTCGTCGCCGGCGCCGCGCAGGGGCAGGCGCGCGTCGAGGTGCCCCTCGTCGATGCCTTCGACGGCGCGCGTCGCCGCCCGCAGCGGCGCGAGCGCGAGGCGGGTGGCGAGCCACGCGACGACGACCAGGCCGATCCCCGTCGAGGCGAGGCTCAGCAGGATCCGCGCGAACTGCTCGCGGCGTTCGTGGGCGAACTCCTCGAGCGAGACCACGGCTTCGAGACGGTCGCCATCGGGGAGGACGCGCCCGTCGACGAGCTGGTCGGTCTCTCCCGCGAATGCGAGGCGAAGGGACGAGGCCCCGGCGTGGAACGTACGGCCGCTCGACGGCCACTCGCCGCGGAGCAGCTCGATCGTGCCGTCGGGGCCGACGCGGCGGATCGCGATCGCTCCGCGCGCGTGGTGAGGCGCTTCGGCGACGACGACGTCGCGCCCGCCGATCCCCGGATCGGCGGCGTCGAGCTCGTGCTGCAGGACGGCTTCGAGGATCTCGACGGTGTCGTGGATGAAGACGAAGAAGTAGGTCGACATCAGCACGACGAGCAGACCGCCGATCGCACCGATCAGGCCGAGGCCGAGCCGCACGTCCACGCGCCGACGCCACCGCGATCCGCTATTCGCCGGCGACATAGCCGACTCCTCGCACCGTGCGGAGCAGCTCGCCGACACCGGCGTCCTCGAGCTTCCGCCGCAGCCGGTTCACGTGCACGTCCACCACGTTCGTGCCGGGATCGAAGTCATAGTCCCAGACCAGGCGCAGCAGATCCTTCCGGGTGAGCACGTCCCCGGGCCGGGAGGCGAGGCAGAGCAGCAGGTCGAACTCCTTCGGCGTCAGGTTCAGCACCACGTCGCCCCGCCGCACGCGTCGCCGCAGCGGGTCGATCTCGAGCGGGCCGAGCGCGATCGCGTCGACGCGCGACGCCGGCCGCCGCAGCAGGGCGCGCAGCCGTGCCGCGAGCTCGAGGAAGGCGAAGGGCTTCACCAGGTAGTCGTCGGCGCCGCGGTCGAGCCCCTCGACCCGATCCTCGAGGGTGTCGCGCGCGGTCAGGATCAGCACCGGGACGCCCGGCGTGCGGGTCCGCAGGGCCTCGAGCACCGGATAGCCGCCACCGCCCGGCACCATCAGGTCGAGGATCGCGGCGTCGAAGCTCTCGGCGCCGAGATGCGCGAGGGCCTCCGCGACGTCGGCCGCGTGGGCCACGGCGTAGCCCTGCGAGGCGAGGCCCTCGACCACGGCCTTCGCCGCCGCGCGGTCGTCCTCGAGCAGCAGGATGCGGACGGGATTCGCCACGCCGCGGGTCACCTCCGGCGAGCGCCGCGCGGAGCGGCCACCGCCGCCATGATCATGACAGGCGGCGGAGCGGGCGGCAGCACGCGGCTGCGTCACGGGCGCCCTCAGCTCGCGCCGGCTCGGGGCAGCGCCGTGCCGGGCGCCTCGGCCCGCGCTCCCCCGGTCTCGTCCACGGACCAGCGCGCGACCTGCTCGGCGCCGAGGCCCAGCAGCCAGCGCAGGCGCGAGGTGCGGTCGAGGGTGACGTAGGCGCGCTCGGCACCGGGCGCACCGAGGAAATCGACCCGCGCGAAACCGAAGGACGCCGAGAAGAAGCGCCGCTCCGGGCTGCCCGCGCGCTCGCGGCGCGTGCTCGAGCCGCCCCCCGCCACCACCACGAGGCCCGGCTCGGGCGGGTCGTGCAGGTCGATGATCTGGAGGCTGTGCTGGTGGCCGGCGAGGAAGAGCTGCACCGGCACGCCGGCGCTCGCGATCGCGGACCGGACCAATCGGCGCCAGCGAAGCTCCGCGCGGTGCGCGGGCGCCGCCGCGCCGTCGTCGGCTCCGACCGGATGGTGGGCGACGATCACGCGCCACGGCCCGCGCGCGCGCAACAGCGCGTCGCGCAGCGCCGTGGCGTCGCCGGTGCGCTGCAGCGTCGTCGAGTCGACGAGGACCAGGCTCACGCCGCCGGCGAGCTCGGCGTTCGCGACCGGCCGGGCCGGCAGCGTCCAGTTGGAGACGAAGTCCCGCACGCCTGCCGACTCGAGGGCGGCGCTGTGGGGCAGATCGAGATCGTGGTTGCCGAGCACCGCGAAGAACGGCACCGGGTGTCGCAGCGCGGGCCGGAGGCGACACGACGACGCGACCTCGCGCGCGCGCGGGCCTCCGAGCTCGACGAAGTAGCAGTAGGGGGCGACCACGTTCTCGCGCACGCGCTCGACGAGATGCGCATCGTCGAGGCCGCGGAAGTAGAAGTTGTCGCCGAGCAGCACGATCGCGTCCACCGGACGGCGGCTCGCCTCGCGGACCATGGCGTCGGCGACCACGGTCTGGCCGTCGAGGAGCGCGGGCCAGCGCCACGGCTTCCCAGTGTCGCCGAGGGCGAGGAGCGACGTCCCTGGCGCGCGGAGAGCTTCGGCGGGCGCGCTCGGGTGCGTGCGCTCCGTGACGTCGAGCGCGGCGAGCGCGACGACGAGCGCCAGGACGAGGCCGCGCGCGCGCATCGCCTACCCGAGCCGCAGAAACCGCAGCAGATGGGCTTCCCGCAGCAGGAATGGCGCCAGCACCAGGAACGCTCGGGACTGGATCAGCAGGCAGCGCCGGAAGGGCGCCGGCCCGGCTGGCCAGAACGGCTGCGGCGGCCGCGGCAACCAGCGCGGCGTCGCCGCGCGATAGACCTCGTAGGCTGCGCCGTAGCGGCTCGCGACGCGGCGCTCCTCGTGGCGCACGGCGCGGTCGTAGACCGCGAGCGCCCAGACGACGCCCAGCGGAACGAGCCATGCCTGCTCCGAGGCGGCGATCCCGGCGGCGACGATTGCGAGGTTGCCGAGATAGAGCGGATTGCGGACCCAGCGATAGGGGCCCGTGGTCGCGAGCGTCTTGCGGAAGCCCTGCGCGTAGGTGCAGTGGACGGTGGACCAGGCCCGGATCAGGACGCCGACGCTGCAGAGCGACAGCGCCGCGATCCACGCGCCCTTTCCGCTCGCGAGGCTGCCGCGCGCGAGCACGAACGCGACGACCACCGGCAGAGCGGCGGCGTGGTTTCGCAGCTCGAAGGCGACGCGCGGCAGATCCCAGCGCTCGGTGTCGCGGCGGGCGTGCGCCCGCACCTCGGTGCGGCGCTCCACGGCCGGCGTGACGGCCCCCGGCGGCGTCGCGGACTCCTCCCGCTCGTCGCTCGCGCTCTGCGTCGCGCTGCTCGCGGTCATGCGCACCTCCTGCTCTTCTTGCCGCGCAGGACCTGCGCGCCGAGGGCCAATCCTTCCGTGCGGTGCGGCGGCGCACAACGGGTGCGGTCCGTCGTGAACGCATCGTCATGTGGCGCGTGAGGATGTCGTCATCTGCCGCGCAGATGACGACGAGTTCATGGACGCGCGCGCGCCGGGGCGCTGCCATGGCGCGCGCAGACCTGCTGCCGAGGTGCTCCGTGACGCGCAAGCCGTGGCCCGTGGATTCGCGCGCCGAGATGGTCCTGGTCGTCCTCGCGGCGCTGCTGCTCTTCTTCGCAGGCCTCGGGCGCACCGGCTTCTGGGCGCCCGACGAGCCACGCTACGGCGCGGTGGCGGAGGAGATGCGCTCGTTCGTCCATGGCGCGCGCGGGCTCGTGCTGCTGCACCTGAACGGCGACGTCTACACCCAGAAGCCGCCGCTCTTCTACTGGCTCGCGGCGGCGTTCGGGGCGCCCGGCGGTCGCGTGACCGAGACCGCGGCGCGGCTCCCGTCCGCGCTCGCCGGGCTCGGAACCGTCGCCCTCGCGTTCGCGGCCGGGCGCAGCCTGTTCCGCGCACGCACGGGCCTGCTCGCCGCGGGCGTCCTGCTGACGCTGCCCGGATACGTGCAGATGGCCCGGAGCGCGCGCCTCGACGCGCTGCTCACGGCCTTCGTGGCGCTCGCGTTCTTCGCAGCGTGGCGCCTCGATCGACGCATCGGTGACGAAGAGAGGAACCGTGTCGCGCTTCACGCCGCGATCGGTCTCGGCGTGCTGACGAAGGG